>Ga0307517_10001716_pt1 | contig 36127 bp, 55 predicted proteins | sample 23_EM_MG_FD_194515 | JGI IMG/M metagenome (GOLD analysis project Ga0307517, IMG submission 194515) | Populus trichocarpa ectomycorrhiza microbial communities from riparian zone in the Pacific Northwest, United States - 23_EM | ecosystem: Host-associated > Plants > Roots > Unclassified | place...
GGCATTGGGTTGCAACAGCGCAGCATCGCAGAGTTCGCCCGCAAATACAACCAGGGCGAGGTATTCCGGCCAACTTCCCGCTTCTGCCATACTATTTGCCAGCAATTCCGTGCCAGCGGCCTGAACCTCTTTCGTCCACAAGGAATTGAGGAATTCCGAATACTTTCCGTCGGTGGCGGTGTCGAGTATTTTACAGAGACGCCCCAGGACGTGGTGCAAGTCTTGGTCTGGTCGCTCCATCGCCTTCTCCAAGACGAGTTCGGCGGACAGCCGCGTGAGCCCGCGAAAGCAGTCATCGCGATCCCTGAATGAATCGATCCATCCGCATATCTGCTTCGTGGTTGACTCCAAAGATGCAGCGTCGAGCTTGGCGATTAAAGAACGGAAGCGACGAGTTAGGGTCTGGGAGGGTGGCGTAGATTTCTCCTCTGTCATGGTCGCGGTTTAGTGTTGAACACAAAGGTTGTGGATCCGCCACACTTTTCGAGAAGCCGTACGGGACGAGGCCAGCGTCCAGCGAATCAAGTGGGATTTCCCAAACATGGAAACGTAAACGCTGCAAATGATGTGCGGCACCAGAGTTGCTTACTCGTTCAAACGTGTACTAATACACTTACTTCCTAAGATTCATCGGTACGATAGGAGTGGGACTCAGCGTCGATCCTCCCTCTCTCCACATCAACACTCAGAAGTATTGGTACGGCGAGCCATATCATGAAGACCACGAAGAAGAATCCATAACGTATGTTACCCGTCGTGTCGGCGATTAAACCGACTGCCAAAGGGCCAACAAACGAAGAGGACTGATGTGTGGGTGAGGTTTTACTCTAGGCGGGAGAACAACCGAAGCACCCACCTTATCCGTGATGGAGAATAGTGCATACCACTTGGCCTCCTCTCCTTTGGGTATTAACTCCGCATAGAATGCCCGAGCGTACGCTTGGAAGGCACCATACACAAACCCTATCATAACCGTGGTCAAGAGCGCGAAGCGATACTGGAAAGATGCGTATTGACGCACCAAAATACACCGCCAGACCATACATCTCATTGGGGTTATTCAGCCCTCCAAACCCGATGCGTTGGAAAACCGGTAGGAAGCCCAGGCATCCATACGCCGGTACCAATGAAGCAAGGATAACGAGGATCATAACCATCCTGAGGTTTCCAAGACCCAGACGACGTTGGAGATACGGCCACGCGAGTGAGCCAGTGATGCCAAAGGTTGGGACTATAACCCCGACGAGGACAAGCGAGGAAGCTGGCATGAACAAAACGGTCTTAGAGAAGAGAACTGCCGTAGAGGTGATAGTGGTGAAGCCTTGAGTGGGAGATATGAGCGGATAGACTCGAAGGAATAGAACGAAACGACAGACCGTCGGAGAGGAGGAACCAAGCCGCCAAGTACTTGAAAGTGTTCCATAGTTTCTCGATTTCCGTCCAACGGAGCATTTGCCCTAATCTCCTCCAGGAGAACAATATCTGCCGCCAGAAAGTTCGTTTCTCTGGCGTCTCAGCGCTCGCAGACCCAGAAGGGAGCCACACAACCGCAGGTAGGGAGAAAAATCCCCACCAAACGCCGCTCATACCTATCGCAAGCCTGAGGGACAGCGTGGATCCCTTCATCTTGGTGACAGGGATAAGTGCGATTATGAGGAGGATGATACCGGCGATATATCCGGTGGCAATCCCCCTTGAAGATATCCGGGACGTTGCCATTGAAAGCGCCTTTGAATATTCAGCTTTGGCGTCCACAAGCGCAGAGGGCGTTCCTGACGACAAAAGACCCGCATCTTCCGAGTCCTCGGTTTCCTCTGAAAGTCCGGTTGACCGGGAGGTATCTGCAAGAGCGGCGGCGGCTTTGGTAACCTCTTCGGAGTTCCGAGCAAGGGACGGTAAATAGGCGTTCAGGGCGACTATCGAGGCCCCGAAACACACGTTCGAGATGATGGCCAACAAGGAAGATATTTGCCAAATTGGCGAAGACGAAGGAAGGACAAAGAACACCATCGCAGAAATAGCACCGGCGAAAGCAAAGGATAGTAGAAGTTGTTTCCTATGGCGTGCTATATGGTATCTTTCTTGAGCTTGACGCACGTTGTTCGGGTGTACCCTACTCACGGTGGTCCGCGACCTCGCCCATTGATATGACTATCAAAGCCTGCAATGCCACAGAAATCGAGTTCGTGTAGAGACTACCACGCGGGTCAGTATGTACAATGCAGAGTGGGGGTTTTGGATGCGCACCTGAAGCTAGCCGTGTCGATCCAAGCCCATCCTATCTTCACCACGCACCTGGCTTCCTCAGCAGTAATCACGGCGGAAGCGCAACGAGTCTTGTGGTCCGGCTCATAGTATCCATTATCCCGAGCGAATTGCTCAAGGCATATCGGGAGGAACAGGGTCAAGGAGACCACGACGAAGACCTCACTGGTAACATTCAATCTGAGAAAGCCGCCCACATGGTGACACAAGCCGACTGGACTTGCCTTGCGAACGCATAACTCAGCCAACCACGGACTTGTTTCTTGTACGGAACAGAGCCCGCGCCGCTTTCATCTGTTCGCCAGGGCATCGAGTTCAACGCCGTCTGCGGAGAGCGGGCTGTCAGGAGCAACGAAGGCGGGTGTGCTGAATGAAATGATCGGCGCGTCTGGTGGGACCTTGGTGGCAAATGCGAAGGGAAATCGAGAAGCCCAGTCTTCAAATTTCAAACCCGAATATATAGGCTTTATAAAGAAAACACTACCCATATGTACATCTACTTTCAAGTGCTCTTTTTTGCGGACGCCTGGAGTGTTTCTAGAGCCTTCAAACGCTCCGTCAACGTAGGGTGAGAGTGATGGTATGCAGAGTACAACCAATCGACCCAGACGGTCGACAGGTTCTCCACATGGAGGGTAACCAAAGCCGTTCCAAGCCTGTCACCCATATCCTTCATCTCCTCAGACTTCAATTTGTGCTGAAGCTCGCAAGCGAACCGGTCGGCCTCAAACTCGAAACGCCTGCTAACGGCGTTCATGGCCATTCCAATAACCGCCTCCATGGGCATGAGGATCATCTGGAACATAATGAACGACAGAATCGTAGGGGTTTGCGCCGCAACCTCTTCCGAAAAGTCAAATGCTCGGAGGAACAGCGGGGCGTGGATGAAGGCGGGGAAGAGAGCGAGGATCGAGAAGATGTGGACTTGAGAAACGACGAGGAGCTTGGTCGGGTGCATATAGTACCAGTGACCGAGTTCGTGAGCTGAAGGAGTATTAGAACCGACGAAACCAGAGCGGGAAAGTGCGAGAAGTGGTTCTTACCAAGGACGGCTTCTACTTCTTCAGCCTTGCTCTGCTTGATCAGGGTGTCGAAGATGACAATATGTTTGCTCTATAAAGCATGAGTAAGCCTCCTCAAATGACGAGTGGAAACGCAATTACCCATGGGAGACCAAAGAAGTATGCATTACTGTGCGAGCTGCGCTTGGAACCGTCGATCTCATACAAGTGCTTAAGGGGGAATTTCAGCCGGGAAGCCAAACCCTCAATCCTCTTTCGAAGGTCGCCTTCAGGGAGTGGCGTCAGCTTGTTGAAGAGTGGCTGAATGACGGTCGGGTAGATAAGGACCATCAAAATCTGGAAGGAGAGCCTGGATGCTGATATTTCAGTTTCAGAACCAAGGTTTGTTCATACCAGAAAAACTTACAAGAATGCCATCAAGAACGGAATAAAACTGTCACCGGCCCACTTGAAGATTTTCAAGAAGGCGGCAAGGAACGGAGCACCGAGCGCGAATCCAATCAGCCAGCCTTTGACAGTATCCGTAACAAACAACCCCGGGGTTGTCTTGTTGAACCCGTGCTTTTCCTCAAGAACGAAGGTTTGATAAGCGGAGAGGGGGATGCTTGGGATAGAGGAGACGAAGAATAGCATAGCAGCGAAGAAAAGCGACTGAATTATCTGTTGAAGCCGGGCAGGTTAGTAACAAACGTGCGGTATGAACGAATCATCAAGCTGACCTCGTGTTCAGGGCCATAGCCAAGGGCTGAGCAAATACTACCAGCGACACCCCACGACCACGCGTATACACCGCAGTGAAGTAACGCGGAATCCAGGACTTGTTTGAACAAGCCACTATACAGGGAGAACTTCGCCTTGTCCTTTCCGTACTCTTGGGATTTCTTGAAGGTATCACCCCTAAAGTGTTCCTTAAGAACTGCAGGAGGCTCCGTCTTCGAGTATAATGGGAATTGTCGGGAACTTTGCAACGCTCGTCAGATGATTCCTGGGCTCGAGATAGGTCCTCTGATTTGGTGCTTACAGTAAATAAGACTCGAACAAGCAGACACTCCATGTGAAGACTTGGACGTAGAACTTCCAGTCCACTGGCTCAGTGGAGACGAATTCCGTGAGCTTTCGTTCTAGAGTGCCAGCTGCAGCAAACATAGTTGTGGTTTAAGATCGACGAAAGGCGACCACAGACACGTAGTCGATCAACGACCACGTGAGGAGCCACGATCGAATCGGACGTCGGGCCAATGAACCGGAATCAAGAGACAACAAGGGGGAAGAGATTGGTGGGCATAGTGGGAAAGTACGACTACAAGGTGAACCAAAAGAAACAACGAAAAAGTGTACATACATGTCAATAAAAGGGATAGCAAACTGTAAAGTGCGAAGCATGCGAGGCTAGAGTATATATATACCCCGAGGGATAACACGAAGATGGTGATACACGATCATTAGGGTAACGGCTATTGCTATATCAGTGAAATGCTAGGGCGACTGGAGGGTGAGAGTACTTTGCTGCGGGGATAGAAAGACTGGCGCAAAATCATCGATACTCTCGAACATGATTCGCCTGCAACGGGCGGTGTATCGCCCTCGATTGTCTCGATTTCACCCGTTCCCCTCCCAACTTCGTGATGGCGTTCAGCAGATCGCTCCTCCGCAGGGGTTCTACGGGGATATCAGGGATTTGATGTAAATATGAAGAGGTTCTAAACTCACTTGTAATGTGATCATCCATGCCCGCCTGCAGGCACCTCTCGCGGTCACCGATCACTGGGGTAATTGCGTCAGATTGGGAACCTCGTAAATGGTGTGACGCAGCGTACTGGCATGAGCGGTCAACGCGATGATGGGAATAGGAGCCAAGCAATGTTGCATCTCAAAGGCTCGGATATGCTCTGTGGCTTCCATACCGCCCATGAACGGCATGGAAACGTCCATCTGAATGAAGTCAATGATTTCAACGCTCGCCCGACTTGGCACCCACAGGATGCTTACCAGGATGATGTCAAACGGTCGGTTCTTCTGAACCCTTGCCTTGAAGGCTTCGACAGCTAGAGACCCGTTCTCTGCGATTTCGACAACGTGGCCGTATTTCTCGAGAATTTTCACCGCTAATTTCTGGTTGACCAAGTTGTCCTCCGCGAGGAGGATGTCAAACGTGACATCGTTCGTAGCAGCTACAGGGCTAACGGTGCTCGACTCTAGGGCCGAAATGAGGGCAGACGCCAGGTCTGCAGCCGACACAGGTGTCGTCACCTGCGAGCTGATACTGTTGTCTAGGCACCACTTCACTGTAACGACGTCAGCCATGTATCAGCTACGGGATTTCATAGAAGAGTATCCTCACAGTTGAGACTCGGCATGGACTACGATGAGTTGTGATCAGGGCGGTGGGCAAGGGGGGGGGATGAAGGAAGACGCACAGGAGTTAACAAAACAATCGGGATGTACCGCAGATGTTCGTACTCTCGGAGGTTTTCAGTCTATCAGATGGGAAGATTTCAGATGTCGTCATTGATATCGGACGAATTTGGGCATACCACGTTTAGGGAATCAACCACTATGGTATCGATATGGGGGCAAGCTGACTTATCGGCCACCTGCGCAACCTCGTGCACGACGTACGGTCGGAGACCAAGTTCTGTGATCCTTCCCACCACGCAAGTCGTGTCGTAGAGTGTGTCGACGAATAGGATACAACGGTTTGCAAACGGTGACATCTTCGCGAGCGTTTGTTCCATCGTCTGCTGACTGAGTTGGGAGGAGATAGTGAAGTAGAACTTGCTCCCCTTGGAGACTTCACTTTCCACCCACATATTGCCTTGCATGAGGCTGACGAGACGCTTCGAAATCGATAGTCCCAAGCCAGTCCCGCCGTACTCCTATCAACCCGTGGTGATGTCAATTCAAATGAAATGGAGCATTTAGGTCAGCAGACACACCCTCGTAGTGGAGCCATCGGCCTGTGCGAATGTATCGAAGATCATTGTCAATTTATCCTTCGCGATTCCTATTCCGGTGTCTGAGACACAGAACTCCAGCGTGACTGTGGCGTCTTGGATAGACACCAGTCTGCAGGTGAGGGCAACATGACCTTTACGAGACATCTTCGATGGCGTAAACTTGATCGCATTCCCAACGAGGTTGGTGATGACTTGTCGGAGACGTAATGAATCACCAATGAGTTGATCAGGTATTTCGGGATCAACGTCGTAGGTAAGGTCCAAGTTATTCTGGGAGGCGCGGACGACGAGTGTCTTCAAGATGCCAAAGACCAACTGACGGTGAGAGTATGACACTTGTTCCATAGTCATACGACCCGCCTCAACTAGGATATCCAAGCGTTCAGAACCAACCGCGTGATAAGGAAGTAGTCACTTACTCTTCGATATATCCAATATATCATCGATGATCAATAGTAGCGACCTAGCGAGACTGTGAACGAGTAGCAAACTTTCACGCTGCGATCGGTTCAAGTCGCTATCCAGTGTCAACTCGGTCATTCCGATGATACCGTTCATAGGAGTGCTGTACGTAAACCATGGTCAGCAGACAATGCATTACGAAATCGTAATCACGAACCGAATCTCGTGGGACATGTTTGCCAAGAACTCAGATTTACTCCTGTTCGCCAGCTCGGCAGCTTCCCTAGCAGCCGTGTTCTTCTGGATGCTGTCACGCAAGTTGAAGACCATCTGGTTGATCTGGGTCTTCAGAGAATCCATCTCCCCACTGGCCTCGACGGTGATGAAACGAGTGAAGTCTCCGTCCATGGCTGCAGCGGAAATTTGGCCGAAACCTCGCACTTGTGTCGTCAGGTTGCTGGCCATCGTGTTGACGGACATTCTATTGAAAGATCAGTGCAGGGACTGGGACATGAAGAACGAAGGGCATACGTGATCTCTTGCCAAATCCCTTGAACGTTTCCAACCTCGGCTTGGACACCTAGTTTTCCCTCGGTACCAACTTCTCGAGCAACCTTCTTGACCTCGGAGGCGAATATTGACAATTGGTCAATCATGCTGTTGATGGTATTGACAAGATCCAGGATTTCTCCGAACACCGGTACGCCTACGACTTTCTGGGTCAAGTCTCCCCTGGCCACGGCCGTCTGCGGAGCGTATTAACGACCGTCACCCCAACGATAGGAGAAGCTCCTCACCGTTGCTACAGCAATTGTTCGCACTTGCACGGTCAACTACGAAACTGTCAGCGCACATTTCCTGTCAATCGGAAGTGGACAAACGTTGTCGGCCATGGTGTTAACATTATCGGTCAATGCCTGTGTGTCACACGTAAGCACGGGTACCGTATTCCGGGGTCGGGATTGTAGCTTACCTTCCAAGTTCCGCTCACGTTCTCAACCTTAGCCTGACCACCCAACTTGCCCTCAGTCCCGACCTCGCGAGCGACTCGGGTGACTTCGTTGGCGAACACACTCAAACTCTCTGTCATGCCATTCACAGTCTCCTTCAAATCTAGCATCTCGCCCCGGACATCCACAGTGATGCGTTTGGTCAGGTCTCCGCCCGCGACAGCCTTAGTGACTTCCGCGATAGACCGCACTTGATTCGTCAGGTTCATTGCCATGAGGTTGACTTTATCGACCAAAACCTGGAAAGTCATGTCAGCCTCTTGAACGGGTAGGATCGTCGTTTCCAACACACCTTCCATTCACCCTGAACATCTGGGACGAATGCTTGACCTCCCAATATACCCTCTGTTCCGACCTCCAACGACACCCGGGACACTTCACGCGCCAATGTGGACAATTGGCGAACCATAGAGTTTACGGTCATCTTCAAATCAAGCATCTCTCCCTGAACGTCGACGTCGACCGTTCGTGTCAAGTCACCCAATGCTACAGCCTTGGTAACTTCCGAAATGGATCGCACTTGGTCCGTCAAGTTGTTGGCCATTTTCTACGAAGGTCAAGCTCTCAGTAACCAAGTGCTCACAGAACCATAGTGCGTCCGGTACGCACGTTGACGTTCCTCGTTAGATCGGCCCACGTTCCCTGGACCCCTTCGACCCTGGCCTGACCTCCCAAAATACCCTGCGTGCCGACTTCCAACGCTACTCGGGTGACTTCTGCTGCAAACGCTCCCAACTGATCGACCATAGAGTTGACGGTTCCTTTCAGAGTAGCCATCTCTCCTTCGACCTCGATTTCGACTTTCTGAGTCAAATTGCCCTGGGCGACGGCGGTGGTAACTACAGCAATGGACCGCACTTGATCCGTCAAGCTTGAACACATGCGGTTCACCTTGAATTACAGAGTGTCAACGGGTGGTGTTGCGCAAAGGTGTGGCCCAAGCTGCTTACATTCCGCGTCAATTCCAGCCAGACACCCTCGACATCTGGGACATTGGCTTGACCACCCAACTTTCCTTGAGAACCGACCTCCAATGTGACTCGTGTGACCTCTGCAGCTAGCGTTCGTAGCCTGACGACCATTCCGTTGACCGTGTTCTTCAAATCCAGAATTTCGCCTCGGGCATCAACATCGATCTGCTTAGACAAATCTCCCAGGGCGACAGCTTTGGTGACCGTAGCAATGCTCCGGACTTGACTAGTCAAGTTGGCGGCAAGTTTGTTGACCGTCCCCGTCAATTCACGCCAGGTTCCTTCAACGTCGAGGACTAGAGCTTGACCGCCCAATTTACCCTCCGTTCCGACTTCTTGACTGACACGAGTGACCTCCTTAGCGAATTTACCGAGGTTTTCAACCTTGACGGGGGTCAGCTTATTAGCGTTTCGTAACTGACTTCTACGTACCATGGTGTTGATGACTTCTTTCAACTGTACCATTACCACACCCTGAACTGGAACGGTGATCTTCTGTGACAAATCGCCCCGGGCGACGGCATTACAAACGCGAGCAACGTCCTGTACTTGAGCTTTAAGGAGCCGAAGTTCTTCAACTGCGCTCAAACCGCTCTCAAAAGCAGCAGCGGCAAGAGGACCGGGAGGGATGACGAGAGGTGAACCATCATCACCGGTTCCAGCGAAGGTGTGAAATCTGCTGAAGATTGTGGTATCACCGAGGGATTTACCGCACGTGGGGCAGGGGATTGAGTCGGCGTGAGATGAGGAAGGAGCGGACCAGGATATGTTTCCTGCGGAAGAGGAATGTGGGCGAGCATAGAAGCGATCGGCGTCGAGAGAACTCAAACCGTCGAGTGAGATGGACATGGGGGAGCCAGAACGCTTGACTTCCCTTCCGTTGATCGTGGAATCGCTGGTAGTCGAACCGCAAGTAGGGGTGCGGTCGACCATCATCTCGGTGTCAGAGTCCAAGACGGAGGACGTAGTCTCTCGAGCGCCGTTACCGGGGAAAGTAGGCTGATAAAGTTCGGTGAAGAACATGGATGGTCCGGGTTTGTTGTTTGTAAAGCCATTGTAATTGGACATGGAGGACTCGATGGACTGGAGGGTTTCAGGAACGTCGAGGCTACGCCGTTTCTTGGTTTCGGGGCCAACGTTTTCGGCTGCCCTCACCTGAGCAAGCATATCTTCGGCGGTATAGGCTCGCCTGGCGAGTTTGGCGATAGCCTTGAGAATTCGCTCGATCCTTTCGTCCGGCGGGCCATTGTAGTTGGGCAAAGTGGATTGCAATGGACCGGCCTCGTAGTGAGACGAGACGAGGTCGATATAGTCAACGACGAGAGAGTGCTGAAGTTCTGGATGGTGGGCGATTGCGGTCATTTCGACCGACGCCTGGCAGGGGATCGCGGAGGAGGGCAACCGAGGGCAACACGGACGAAGCGTCTTTTTGTTTGATAGCGATCTCCCAAAAGTTGTACCCCACGTGGGAGCCACGTGCATCCGGCAACGTGACCCACCCGGAAGCGGATCAGTCAAGGCAGCTGGTGATCCTCGTCGTAAGCCAGATATCCGATTAAGTCGGTTAATATTTCTCAAACGTACATAATAAAACCTCTTTATAGCCTACTATCCAGCCAACGACCCGGCACTGGCCGCTAAACGTCTTCCGTTTCTAGGGATGTCGAGCAGGAAGCGGAAGCATGGTGCGAGCCCCATCACAGGAGATCTCGACGACCATCTCCTCCACATCCAAGTGCACGAGGCCGACATCCGTCGCAGCCCAACCTTGGCCAGATCGCTAGAGGCCAATGGCCATCACATAGGGGAGGCTCTCATCAAACACTCCACAGAGGAATCAGAAATTTGGCTCGACAGGTACGTGATATGTCACATTCCCTCGATGCGCGGACCCTGCGCGATCAGTATAATCCCTCCAGAACTGTAACTGATATCCTCTTAACCTTCGCATTTGGTTTGTCGCGTGTTCCTCTTCCGTGTCTTCTCGTCTTGTTGTGTTGGAGGGACCCTTGCTTATTTTAAGTCCATCAGATACGATGCACGTCTCATACTGGATTCGCTATCTGGCACTCACCCAGGAGAACGGCGGCCACCATCCCCATCCGGATGGTCCGATATCCCTTCGGATACAGAAGAAACTTTCTTCTTCAGTCAAGCAGAAACCGAAGATTATCGTCGGGATAAGCGTCGCCGCCTCATGGAAACCGTCCGCGAGGAAAGGTTGCGAGCGCTAGAAGAGCTTGAGCCGGCCGACAAACCCCAGGAAACAAGCTGGGCGAGCGATGAGGAGGTGTGTATCGGATACACTTGGCGTCATCTCTAACTCACGGATCTCACCTGACGGTCGACGTGAAACAGCCTGATGAAGCTCAGAAGGACCTCATGCAGAGGACAGCCCTGCACATCGAAGCCTCGCCTAATCCTGCACAACTGGAGATGCGGATTCTTGCGAATCACGGGGCTGATCGCCGTTTCGCGTTCCTGAGAGGGCGCTGGTCAAAATTCTGGAAAGCCATGACGGATCACGCCCGAACGGAAATTATAAGGCGAGATGGACCCGCAGGGTTGGGCGGGTTGGCTGGGTATGGATCCGACGAAGATTCAGATGCAGACAATGAGGAACAGGGTTAGGGTTTTTCGAATGAATGAGATTCAATGTACTTATCACTGTGACGATAATCAACCTCACACCCGGAAACAAGAAACAAGAATGAAAAAACACCGTGCTGATTGGACGTTTTTGAGGTAAAACACACCGCGTAGCCGCCGACGAGATTCGGATCTCTGTCCACGCATCATCTATGTCCCATCTCCGGCCGCCGTCAAGATACTCCCATCTGCTCCGGAGGATGTTTTGTGACGTCAGAAGCACAGGGTCCGATGGGTTCTTTCCGGAACCTGCGGGGACGAGTCCCGACAGCGTGCGATGGAGGGCCCGATCAAGCGAGTGGCCCACAAGACCAAGAGGGGAAAGGACTTTGTTACGAGGTACAGCGCTCTCAGCTAAGTAACATACAATCCGCATAAAGGAGTATCCTCCCAAGAAGCAAGGAATTTGGTACCCCAGTTCAAATGTAGATAGGTAGAGTCGGGTTCAATCCCTTCCACTCGACACCGGAAACGAACTCTTTATCATCAATCAAAAAGTCCTAGTAAACGCACAGGTCAGCATCGGTACACATTGGACTTTGAACAGGGTGCCTCACGATAGGTGCTTCGATGACGTGACCCCGTACTTCCGACAACCTATCCTTGACGCGTTGCAAGCGCACGCCAGATACGACATGCCCGTTCTTGACATCGGAAAGGTACCCCTAAAATGCGGTCCGTTATCAGGAACAAACAACGGAACTCGGGATCACGGGTCATGACTAGCCTTATACGCAGACTTGGACCTTACGAGGTTGGTTGGGACAGGCCTAAACAATTCCGTGAATATCTCCCTGTTCTTTTTTGCGGTGCCCTCCCATAGGAGGACCGTTTCTTCAGCGAGTGGGTCAGCAACTGCCCGGTCTTCTTCAAGGTGACTTTCGTCCTCAATGGGGTGGGGAGCAGGCTTCATGAAACCCGTCACACGCCGAACCTGACGATCACAGCACTGGGGTTCCAAGAGACCAAGATGTTCTAAGTTCAGTGTTAGTGGTTTTCCTGAAGAGGTTTGCTCTGGGGTACCTCTGTATAGCCTTCGCCTGAGCGTCGCAGCGAACTTCGCAGCAGCGTAGGGGCGTCCATTCATGGTCGTCTGGAGGATCTCATCGTCCTCGACAACAAGTGCAATTTCGGAATCGCCGTCACCCTTCTGACTGCGATCGTTGATGTTGGCGGATCCCATCTACAAAGTGTTTAGAACAAGGACAGCAAACACTGAATCGATGCACGTACGATTACTCTTCGGTCGTCGACAATCATCAGTTTGGAGTGAATGTACAACATCTCCGAGACGTAGCTGACATTCATCAAGGTCAGTCCGGGAGTGATGGAGAGACGAGTGGACATACCAGTTGCGTTCCTCCTCCTCGGTGCCGAACCACGGTTCTTCTGATAGGTGGCCGGTGACTTTCATGGCATGATGGCCCACATTATCTGAAACGTAGAAACCACCTAGAACATCCTTCGCAGCGTTTTCGAAGCGATCAACAATCCTCTTTGCCTCCTGGCGGTCGCGTGGCAAGGGTAGAGTCTTGGCCTTGGCGTCGCTCTTCTTTGCATCTCCTTCCATCTGAAGACCGCCACCGACATTACCCTTAATCTCAAAGATCTTCATCTCCCGAGTAGAGCCATCCTGCCAGCCATCCCCGATCCACTCACGGGCTTGAGCAACTTGAGCTTCATGGAAACTCACGCCGCTCTGTTTTTCTACATCCTTCAAGTAGGTTTCTGAAGTGGGGTGGTATGAGTGTGGCAAGCGGGTCGTGGAGTATAACACTTACCGTAGGGCGCATTAAGCCTATCATACGTCCTCAGGTGGTAGAACCTGATGAAATCCATCCTGTAGTCCATTCCATCAGTCACCAGGAACGGCGAGGAGGGTTGGAAGCGCTCAACGGTTCGTATCCCTCCTTCTTGATCTCCTCATATATGCTGTTCCCACCACGATTGATAGTGCGGTACTGTCCAGCGAGGATGGTTCTGATGGCAGTTTCCTCCTTGACGTCTCCCGAGAACCCAGGGACCTCCGGGATGATGACAACAACCTATGCTGGCAGTGAGTGTAACGGAAAGGAATCGGCCTGCGCCCGGTTTACCTTGAACTTCTCGTTGCTACGGGCAGCTCGGATAATCCTCTCTACGAGGGCTTGAGCGATAAGGTTCTGCACTGGACCCTCCTTCTTGGTGTTGGAAATGCTAGGGGGTGATCAGGCGCTGCTTATCACAGGGAATAGAGAGACGATCGTACAAGAATTGATTTTCTAGAACACGTGGCTCAGTCTGTTTTCGAGGTGGTCATGGACGCGTAACGCACCGATGTAGATGTGATGGTTTGCCTCTCGTATCATTTGACAGTCTAGAAAACCCCAGATGGTCAGTGCTCCTGTCCGAGTCGGGGAGAAGGAGACGAACAAGCGTTCTGGATGCTATTCTCTTTGAGCACACCATGCGACCAGTCACTCACACTCCTCACAACCTGAACACGACAGGTTCCATGGGGACCCGGAGTATATTCTGGATCCGGTTCCCCTCCCACGCGGTCGTCAATGTGGAAACGTTGTTTGAATCGCCGGCCCATATCCTGCCAAGCTTCACGGTGCGGGTGACCTAACGGTTGCACGAAAGTTTATGTCGAAGGCGTTACATAGGGAGGCGGCACTTACGAACAACAGCCTCTTCTGGAGAGATTTCAACGTCGTGCGGAAGGGCGAGCCATTCATAATGGCTAAGGATATGCGATTGGCCTTTACCACACTGAAGGAGCGAACAGACTTACTCATTCCTTACATACTATATGCCAGCTACGGTGAGCGAAACTCCACGTTCAGATGAACATCCGGCGTACCTTCCTCTTCTTGATTTCGTTCCACCTCTCCACGAAATGCTGGACCACGTCGAGCACACAGGGGCCAACGAGGGTCATATGCGTCTGATAATTCACCGTTAGCGGGAGCATACACACCACAATTGGGACCGGGCTCACGTCATGCCAGGCCATTCGCGGCGTTTCCAAGGTCGAGACAGTGTTTCCAACATAATCCTTGACATCCTTGAAGTCCATGACACGAGCATTATTGTAATCTTGTCCAGGGAACAACGTCCTCTCGAAACCAGTTGGATGAACGTCAGCAAGAGGGTGGTTGTGTGTATCCCAGCGACCGTAGCAGAGATCGATACCGCCGACGGCAGCGACGTGGTTATCCACCACCACGACCTTTTCGTGGTGAGACCAAAACTGAATCGAATCTACGGGAGGCACCCGACTAAGCAAACGCCCAATCAGATGGGGCCCAATGAACAGTACCTTGGCTACCGATGTGATCAGGATGCCTCATGACGACGATATTCGGGTGGAGAGGTTCCAAGGCATGCTTCGTCCACCAAGACGACATATTCATTGTCTGAGTAACCTGGGAGACAAATAGACGTTGGGTGGGGTCGAGGCGGGGTCAGATCACGACCCACCTCCTTGTACACAATGATGTACACATTAACACCAGCTTCAGCCCTGCGCTTGAGGACTCGGTCGAGACGGTAATCCTCATAAAGTTCGCACGGCCGCCTAAGATACAACTCCGGCGAAAGCCACCAGTCCTGGGATTGGTTCATGCACGTCGAAGCTTTAGGGGGAGGGGTGATGTTGAGATGGTGTACATACCATGATAAAAATAGCTTCTCTGGCACAGTCAAGCATCTCGGACAATGCCCAAAGGTAGTCGTGTCCATCAACGTGCCTTCAGGTGTTTCAGCATCGTTATCGAGTGGAGCAATTTTGAAACCACTTACCATTTCACTGAGTTCTCGGCTCTCTCAGTGGCGAACGATTGAAACCTATGGCCAGCCTTGATTTCTTCTTGAATCCTATCATGTTCTTTCTCCCATTCTTCGTCATGGCGGTCTATCTCACACAATCGCAAGAACGCCGATCAAGCCGACCAGACCAAGCGCACGGGGGTTATACGACATTCTGCGGTTGACGAGATAGCACTCACGGTCAGGATTCACGATGCCTGCAACACAGTACAAATGTATGAGTCAGAACCACAACGAATACAGAAGATGAGGTCAGAGGTGTCCACAACGAGTAAACGCCGGCAGTAGAATCCACAGCATAGAATGAAATCACGCGGCGATCTACCGGCTGGTTCAAGATGTGCATCTCTCGAACCCCGCCCGCTGCCTTCCAGACCGGGCGGAGAGTCAAGGAAATCAAGAAAATGGGATATGCCCACAGGTGAAAGAAAGGGGTGTGGGTTGCGTCTGTCGAATCGGCGCGTACCTTGAATAGTTGCATGGGCGCGCTGGATACCCTCCGGGAGTCTTTCTGTCACAGATGTGATTTTCTTGATTAAGGACGCCATCTCCTGCAGGTCGATAGCGTACGGAGCGACTTATAGGTGGAGGTTAATCGGTGGGAGAGGTTGGATGTTAACGTACGAGACACGGAGTACTAGATCAGGGGCGACTATGATATGACGACAACTGGCCGAACCTTGTCCCCCTTACAACCACCACATCGGCAAACCCGCGGCCGGGGAATCGGATAACCCAAGAAATGCAAATAGATGAAAAGCATCATGTACAAAACGGACAATAGCGGCGTGGTATGTGGGGGAAAAATGAGTGGGTATGGCTGTCACCTCATGCGGTGGCCCTCTGGAATTTCAATTTCAGTTGAAGCGAAACCTGAAAATAAAATGACGCACTGGCTGAAGGGTCTGGCTCTGGCAAACTTCCACCTTCCTGGTACCCATAGGGTGCTAGTCTAATCGCTTCATCATAACTTGACTGTGGTTCCCTGCCTCCGCCAATCCCTGATTGTCTGTCGGTCTCGGCGCGGGGCTGGTATACCCCAAACGCAGTAGCAAAGTCCATCTTCCTCCCAGGGCCTGCCATGCCTCCCCCTGTCCAGCTATTGTACGCGCGTAGGTCCGGGTGGCTTTTTGTCACCCGGGTTCCAGGTTTGCCCCGCGATGCATTGAGATAGTACTTCAGAGACCCAATGATCTCGACGGCAAAATCTGCTGTGGGACATTTAAACAAGTGAACGCCTGTGTGGTGCGATGAAGCCTTACTGTAGTTGATGCTATCCCACAGCGGTTTCCAGATGCTAGTCTTCTTTCCAGGTACAGTGTATTCTGTCCATGTATAAGCCCACATCATGAACGCAGCGAACAGGACCATCTGAAATGCCAACAACCAACGATCAGCACAACAACAGAAAAAGAACCAGGGGACTTGCCTCTATGCAAGTCGCGAACGCTGTCAGGCCGTCAGCGATATTAGCCTCTGTCCAGTACTGCGTGGCTGGTGGGGGGTTTAGTGGGGGACCGGAACGATTTGTGCAGGACGAACCATGGATCACACGCCCTTCTAACATGGCGAACTGCGGGAAATTGTGAGGGCGAAATTACACAGGCATATTCGTGGCTTACCACGAAGGCTTGGTAGAACGTGAAGAAAACTATGAGTTTGATGGCCAAGAATTTTGCTAGCGGTCGTCTCCCTTTCAGTTCATCCTTTGTCAGGCCGTAGAAAACAAACATCCCGTAGAGCGCGATACTGAACCACCATGTTTCAGTGTTGCATCAAGAAACGAAGAGCGCAGAACATACGTTATGCTGACGAAGTCAATGGCTGAAATGTAGACCTGGGCATAGTACGGACTCCAAGCCAAAGAGGGACACAAAAGGCCATAATATTGGCAAACGATTCCCGCTATCGATGCGGCTATCCGGGATATTTGACTCTGAGTTGCGTGATGCAGCATGTCGACATACCTGGCCGTACAATCACGTATTGGAGTACAGACCACTGGAGACAGTTCAGCGCCTGGAACGAACTCCTGCTCGTGTTTCGTACCTTGATCGTATACATGAAGTATGGCTAGAATTGGCGGGAAGGTTGGTGATGACGCAATTGGGAGAGAAGACAAAATGAGTCACCTTTGTCGGTCGATACCTCATACAGCAGAACTGGGGAGAAACATTAACGGGGATGGCGGAGATAGCTCGCGCAATGCCTCACGGGGATCGGGAGCGCGGTTTTCTCCTTGCGAGCCATGGCCTTGTCAACCTCATGACCGGATGCAGTAGATGCCACATATTCTATGAGCAACAGACTGGAGGGTTTGTGGCTTAGGAAAAATGTTACGGTCCGGGTGGGACGGTGGACGCACACGAAAGCGGTGATTGTTATAGCCTTTGGCTCATGTTGAGCGAGATGATATGATATGACATGAGGAAAGGCTACGGACCTCGTAAACTGCAACAGGTCAGAGCGGGCCGGGGGTGAAGAGTGTGATATTATGTGATACTCACCGACCTGGACGAGTTCGTAGTAGGTGTAGTGCCGGAAGAATCGATATCCAAAAAACGATATTATTGCATATACAGGTGGCATATACAGGATGCGCAGTCTATCGGGGTTCAACGTTCAGCGCGTGGGTCAAACAAATTTAATACCCTGCTGGGGGTGGTCGTACATCTGGCGCTGCTGAGCAGGATTTGTGTAGTTCCTGCATGCCAGGATTAGTTCATGGCGGTCCACAACGGCGATGGAGAGTGCGACGGACCTGCAATGCTTGAAAACGCTCACAAGGGTGATAATTAACGTCTGTGGCAAGGGTTTGCGTTAGTGAGGATGAGCCAAGAGATTGATCGGCCCAGAGGAGTCGGACGTACCAAGGCCGCACATCCGCCAGCGACAGACCAACCGATTGTGTGGGGTGTCCAATGGATTCCGTTCTCGTCGAAGAAGGAGATTTGCTCAATGGCAGCGGTGTTTTCCGCTGGACACTCTGGTCGAGGCATGGGGGAGAGTTTGACGGAGGGAACGTGTTCGAACTAGAGCGCTGAATCGCTCAGAGTTCCTGGGCAGCAGGCGTCCACGGTCCGGGTCGTGGTGAGGCAGTGCTCAGCGCTCAATATTGCAAAGACGGAGCGGAGGGTAAGTAAGTAAGTAGTCGTTGCAGCCACCGCGGTGGGATCATATTCGCCCAATTCTCTCGCATAATCTTCGTTGCCAAGGGTTTGCTTGCAGCTGACACAGGCGTGTTTACCCGGGCTGATGGGTTGATACCAGTTCCCGACGGTGGCATCCCATCTTGCCTTCCCACGGATTCTCCCTCCTTCCCTTCGTCCCCTCAACCAGCCCACAGTCGTTCACGCACCCCCTCCTCCCTTCCTAGGGATCCACTCGTTTCCCCCGACCCTCACCTTCCTGTTCCTAATGACCTTCGACCCCTCTCACCTCAAAGTCAGCCATGCCCACAGGAAACGGGCTGCCAACCCGAGTAGGCGCAATCACTCTTCATTACCCCTCCGGATCCCACCTAACCACCGATTTCACAGCCTGTAAGACTGGCGGCTTCTACAAAGCGCCTACTATGAACCAGAGCATCGCCAGTGGCGAGAAGTTTGACATAGAATGGGACACAACCTGCCTCGATGCCAACGCCGCCGACATCTACCTTTACATGCCCAGCGCCGAAAATACCCGCATCCACTTGTGGAAGAACGTCAACTTTGCCGCCGGAAAATACACCAGCACCCTCTATAGCAGTTGGTGGAATTCTACAGAAGGCACCGTCAAGCTTCAGGTCAAGATTGTTCCCACCGGCTCTCCTCCTTTCCTCAGTGACTTCCCTGCCGCTCCCATCTTTACTGCCGGCAAGGGCGACAAGGACCGTGGCAAGGTTACCGCCAACATTGATACCGCTGGCAACTCTTCATCCAGTGGTTTAAGGGGGAAAATTGCCGCAGGCGTACTTGTCCCGCTACTGATCATCATTGGTGCCTCCATCTACGCTTGGATCAGGTACAAGAGGACCAGAGGTAAAGGGGACCGCAAGAGGTGGAGTGAGGCCGTCGACAAGCGCATGTCGACGATTTCTGCCGACTGGAAATCTATCTCCGCCGCCGGCGCTTCCGCCGCCATCCGCAACAGCATGGCTGTCGGCAGTGGGAACCGCAATACATCCTTCTCTTTCGGCGCTATCCGCCCGGCTAGTACATTCGGTGAAAATCAGGCTGGAATTGGCACCCGTGGAGAAGATTATCCTCAGATGTCTCAGCTCCGCCCCGGTTTTCGCCCCTCCTCCCTTGGTGTTGATCGCGTTTCCCGTGTATCCTTCGCCGCTGATACCCGTCCATCTGGCGAATCTCGCAGGGCCACTCGCGCTTTACACACCGGTCATGTTCCCCCTATCCCCACTCATCAGGACTCCTCTGAACTGTCCCCAACACAAACCACCGGAGCCCTGCCGCTCACCGCCGATGACATTCGCGACCAGATGTCTGGACAGGCACGCCCCAGCATGGATGACTATATGCCTGCTCTTTCCAGTAAGCTCTCCCCTGTTGATATCATCAAACCGTTCGCTGACTGGTGCCCTAAGTGATGCGCGAGGGTGGAAACAATGGCGGCCAGCTCTTACTCCCCACTCCAAAGGATACGATTCCCGCTCCTCCTCTGCCAGCCGCTCTCCCAAAATCTCCGGCCAGTGGTATGATGCCAATGCAACCGATGCCCGCCAACGTCATGTCTCCTGATGATATGCTTCGCGCTTATGCGGAGAGTCGTCGCACCCCTGCTAGCCCCGTCTTCCCTTCCCCTGCCCTGACTAACTACGACGGAAACGGCATGCGCACTTTGTACACACCCACGACTCCATCCTCGGCCACATCCACACCGGCGTTCGAGGACCACAATCCATACAGAAAGAGTGCGGTCATCAGCATGACGAGCAAGTACGATGACGACGACGTAAACGTGGGCACTGCCAACTGAGGATCCAACGCTCCCCCGTGTTCCCGGTATCGTTTATTCCATGTTACACATCTTTCTTCTCGGCCCGTTCGCCCTGAATGGTGACAGTATCGTTATGGACTCTTTGATTTGTAATCCCCCTGGTTATTTTCCCCGTTTGCCCTACACCCGTCGGCGTCAATTTGCAGCACCTTTGAGGCGACTCTCACAAGTTCCCAGTTGGCCTTCACGGCGTACCATCCTCCGTCCGATTCTACGCTCTTCTCCCCCCAATCAACCTTATACCAAGTATTTATGCATGTATTTTCTGGGTATCCTCGTCGCTTCTGTTCGCTTGACGGTGGTGATACGACAGGATCGCTTTTAGGGCCTCGTGGTGTGTCTCTTTTACCATTCACCTCTCTTGCAGTTGGAGTGTAAATCACCCAGTGAATATTACAGTTTATACCCTTCCCACTAGCTACGTGGGTTCCCCTTCCCTCGTACCTCCTCCCGTTTATTCTTGTTCTTCCCTTCATACTTCTAGCACGTAGGGGAGGAACTGTTCGTGAGTCTGCTCCTGCAGGTGGGCGGCTGATCATCACATTTTTATCGTTATTTGCATCTCATCTAACAGCGTTGAGCGGTACTTCTTGTTACCCTATCGATATATTCACCCTTCGAAAGCCCTAAAAACATAATACTATATGCGTATCTGCTGTACAAGTCTTTTCCGGGTTGGCTAACGGCCCAAATGAAGGGCTGAGACGTAGGTTCGACTTGAACGAGTACATTTCTTCATATGCGTACCTATGTACATGGGTTCCATTGCGAGTGATGGTACAGAGATGCGAAACAAGAACATGGTTGAAGTTTAGAAAATGAGATTTGTATGAAGATTAGCGGACGAGTCGGTCAAGCTCTTTGGGGACCTTCCATCCGTGAGTACTTGCGGCGCGTCTGAACCCTTCCACAGCCTCGTTCATGCTATATGGCCTGGAAAGGTTGTCAACATGGCCATCACGCGCCGGAATGGACGGGAGAAGCTAGAGACAAGACTTACGTGTTCCAGTTTTGAGCCAGCCGAGCGGGTTTTGGGTCCGGGTTGGATATAGCCATCTTGATTTGGAGGAGAACGGCGGGGATGCTGTAACTCGGGAGCCAACCGTCGGCAGTAAGGAGGTCCATGCAGATTGACCCTCCTCCGGTAACGTGGCCACCACCTCCCTGGACCCACAAACAGTGGTCAGCACTCGGTCCACACATAGGGGGGTCGGTGAGAACAACCGTACCTGGATGAACGGCAGGAATCTCGGCTTGATGATCCTAAAGAACGGCGGAGAATGCGGGAACGAAGGGGGGAACCGTATCTCAAACACCAACGAATTGACCTTCCTCTGCGTCAAGTCCTTCGCGATGGGCAACTCCTTATCGAACGAGTGCACCTCCACAATCCACTGGTACAGATTATCTTCAATGAATTCCGGGGGCATGTACCATCCAAGCTCTCTCAAGCTAGTCGCACGGTCCTGTTCTTTGAGCATTGAGTTCAGCTCACGCTGGAGAGCCATCGTAGCTATGCTCGTCGAGTCGATGGGCGCAGGCATCATGTGGGTGATGGTTTCCCTCACCCAATCTGGGTCGTGCTTCCAGTCATTTGCAGGTCGCACCGCTGCTCGGGTAGGTTCCTTCGTCTCGTTGACAGCTACTCCATTCGGCTGGGAGTTCGTAGGTGCTGGGTCTGTGAAGAGTGAGGTGTCATCGTCGTCTGGATCCTCCTCCATGTGCTCGTTCTCTCTGTCCCTCCGAAGTTTCTCAAGCTTGTACTCGGGTAGGGGGATAGAGATACTCTTCCCACCAAGGGTCACACGACGTAGGGGATCCATAGGCACCATTGGTATCGTTTCACTAGAAGTCGTTGTTGTAGTCGTTGCATTGCTGGGAGTATATACCGATGAGCCGTTCTTGTTGCTCACGAGCAGATACCGACTACCCAACATGTGAACCGAGCCATCGAGTGCTTTGATCTAAAGGTACGCACCAGACGATCCACGTTGTATCGCCGACGACGTAATGAGGGTTATTCGAAACGTATTTCTCGGGGAGGTTGACAATTTCTGCCAACGCTGCGCAGGACTGAGGGTAGAGTTGACTGTTTTTCCAGGTCGCACCACCCTGCGCATAGGTACCAAACGACGTGTTCCCGTCTTTCGCGAAGTATACGCCTGAATCAGAGGGTATCAGTTATCGCTCACTCGCGACACCTGGATGACGCTTACCATGCCCATACGCTCGGCCGTTGGTGATAGTTTTGAACCACAAGCCATGACGGATGATCTAAAGATGTGTTAAACAGGATTGGGAAACGTTCGACAGACAGTCTTTCTCACGGAATGCCAATTTTTGAGAGAGGAGCCGTGAAAAGCCTGCATAAAGTCAGCCAGAAAGTCGCAGACAGCATCCAGGCGACACGCACATATAGTGATGGGTACTGCATGGCATTGCGGCTGATTTGTTGCGCACTCTGAACCGCTTGCTTGAATTTCGTCTCCGCCTCTGGTGCACCGACGCTGAATCTGAATTGTTTGTAGTTGGGATCTGTAGAAGTGGTCACGGAATCAGTGGTGCATCCCCCCCTGCAAAGCCACTCCCGTACCAACACCTTGCATCAAATCTGTAGGGTCGGTAAGTTCTTCTAAGTGCGCGGTGCACGATCCAACACACCTAACGTATCGTTCAGTACAGGCCTTCGTAAGAGGCATTATACTTACCAGCGCAGAACAATCCATGCGGCTGGGAGGATCTGTGGATCCATATTCTGCAACTGGGGTTTGATACCCCATGTGGTAACCGGTTTCTGCAAGTGTCTCTTCATCTCCGTGATCTACGAACACGTGAACATCATGAGTTTACGGTGGCAACACGACTCACTGGTGGCAAAGAGTCAATCAAATCGGCGATTGCAGCTCGTTTCTTTCCAACGCCCGCGCGTGGGTGAGTAGGTGCTGCGAGGAGTAAACAAATCAATCTTACCCCTGCGACGTCAAGTGTGTCAAAGTCACACAACCCATCCGTTCCGAACCCGGGTGTGCCAGAAGCAATTCTTGGCGGCTTCACACGCAAACCAAGGTTTACCGGCAGAGGATCCTCCAATACACCCCCTGCTGCAGCCGAATACGCGAGCGAGACAAGGAGATCTACTGTAGGCATGTTGTGACAGATCTCGTACTGTGCGGAGAGTTTAGTTCTCGGTGCAAATAACACTCCCCCCCCCCCACTACCTACCTCCAGAGAAGGGCCACGACCCATGAGGTAGTACTGATACACGCACAGGTGGTTGCCGCACACGTAGGGTTTGATAACATCGAAATTTGTATCGATCGTCTTGTGACATACAAGACAGTATCTCGTGCAAAGCTAGCCAGGGGATGTCAACTACCGTACAGCGTCGAGACAAAAAGAGGGTATACCATGAACCGACGGAGCAGGTAGCTGAACGCCAACCATGGGAGGTTGAGCGCACCAACGTGTTTGTTACCGTCGAAGAGTGGGTCGGACGGCAGGTCATATGATCTGCTCTTCTCCATTTCAGCGTCATCTGCCCGCCGACACTCCTGCTCACGGTATGCGAAAATCACATCTGGGCTTTGCTGTAGGGTTTCAACGTCTGCGAGAAGTGTCTCCGCGCCAGCCCATCCGAGCTGATACTTAAGCCTTAGACGCAGGACGGGCAAGAAAAGGTTCTCGAGTACGGATTCGAGGGATGTGCTCAGGCCGAACCTTTCGAGGTGACCGGGATCTGTCTCCTCGAATTCGGGAGTGGGGGCTCGCTCCTCCAGGAAATCATCGACGTCCTCGTCATCTGGGTTAAGGGCCTCCGGAGGCAGTTGGGCTGGTTCCTCAAAGGTCTGGAGACCGTGCTTCCGCACGAGCTCTAACGCGTGATCCTTTGAAGGCTTGTACCTTTGGGAAAGACCAACTTTGAACGAGAGATCGACGCCTGCGTTCTTAGCCTCCCGTCGGTAATCTCCGTCTGGCTCTAGGATGGGGTACTCCCTGCCCAGTCCGGAGATGAGGAGGGTAAGGTGTTGGGTACGTGCAAGGAGACGTTTGTCCCAGACCGAAAGGACGCGTAGAGGGATACGTCTAGCCAAGTGAACTATGGACAACGAGACTGATACTAGGAATCTATCTTCACCCAGACGGATGAGTCCCGGACGATAGTCATGTGCAATTATCTCGAGGAAGTCCCTACACAAGACGTTAAGTGGGGTCAGCATAACAGTAACGGAAGTCTTACTTCCTCAGCTGTTCAATCTCGAAGTGGGTGGGTTGAGAAATCCCGGTGTCGTATCCATAGTCAAAGTCACCGTCGATTTCGTCTTCATCGGAGGACTCTTCTTCATCTTCGTCTGAGCTTTCGCCTTGAGTCTCTGCGCGAGCTAGATCAAAGAAGAGCCTGCGGATCGTCTCTTGTAGCGTGCGAGGTGGCCGGTCGGCAATACCCTGAATGACCGCGGTGACATGGTCAGGGAGTCCATCCGCCTCAAGAGCAAATGCGTAGAATTGGTGACTCTCCGGGTAATCCGAGGTGTCTGCAGACAAATCGATGATGCTGGGTGGATCTTTACGAGTGGACGCGATCTCGCTTACCAGAAGCGAGGAGATTGACTGTGACAAGATGTTTATCCGCCTTCAAGATGGCGAACTCGACAGATCCTTCTTCGTCTCCAGAGCGCAACTCTGGAGAGACAGGTAGGTCGATGTGTACAAAGGGACCACTCAATTCCACGTACTGTTTACTCGGTGGCCATGGAGGAAGAATCCAGTCGACCTCAATTCCTCCAGGTCGGCCAAGAACCTTCGGCGTCCCTTCGGCGGCTTTGTTGTGGTTTGTAACATTTGAGGTTGAGACGTGGTTGGTGGTTCTGGTCGAAGGACAGTGGGATTGGCGTCCGCGGCCTCAGATAGTAGTGTGGCTTGATGTCCGTCCAGGGGGAGATCACCGCTTCTCGGCTTCTTTGAGACCCCCTCTTGAGAGGAGAGATCTGCGGCTGAGGATGTCCTCTTAATACACGCGCCGGCAGTCACAGGCATGTATGAGAGCGACAGGGTGTAGACGCGAAAGACTACCGAGAGGCCCAGGCGTGGCCCAAACCCAAATACCCCTCCACCTACACGCGACGCGATCGAATGTGGCGCAGAGTCATAAATTCCCGAGATATGTATTTATCTTCCCACGATTACACAGCCGTGAGATTCGTTCAGGCAGCAAGCTAAGGGGATTAGATACAGGGAGGCATACGGTACCGTTGGAGGGAACACTGGTTTTACAGAGGACCGGGGAAAGGGAAGCGATAATTTCAACAACTGTCAAACTCTCGTCTGAGAGCTAATGTCCAAGCCCAAATAAAGTACAGCACACCTGCAGGAAACGCACATTTCCAAGCCACGGCATTCCAGTCCCACCTCCTCCCACCCCAACGGCGTAGGCTCAGTTGATCCGAGTCTTCCCTCCCACCGACAATGTTGCTGGTAACCCACAGCTGCACAGCTCGAGAACAGCACGTTGTTGTTGCAATCACGGCCCAGCATATCGCGGGTCGCCTCTTTGCATCAAGAACGGTCAAAGTGATCTGTGTAGCAGGCCAGCATATCGCCTGTAAAGCTAAGAGTCGAATCAGGGTGGGGAGCGGAGTATAGTAGACACGCCATCTTCGTAGCAGGCCAGTAGTGAGCGCCAAGCATTGGTATCCAGTCAGGATCGCCTGTTGACGGCGTCAGCAAAAGGGCGGATACGGGAGAACGCATCGATGACGCACCCATAAGATCGACACGATAAAGTCAATTCGATGACCGGCTGGTTGTGGAGGAGAAGACACGACGCGGAAAACATTGTACAACATTCCAAAGAAAGCTGGAACAATCGACAGCCAGCGCGAAAAGGAAAACAGGAACGGTGTGAGACGCTGTTGTAGTGTGGTTGGGGGGACCAATGGCCCAGAGGAGGGGATGATACGGGCTGTTGGGAGCTGCCGCAACTGTGTCCAAACGGTTGGCATTGCGACGTGGAGGCAAGAAAGACACGTACAGGCTGATCTTCGCTCTCCGTTTCTGTCTCTCCTGCGCCCAGCAACCCGGGAGTCGTCGTGATCGTCTTCGGTTCACAGATTTTAGTGACCGTAAACCTAGACCGTAAGCTTCCAGTGCTAGATGTGCGGGAGTACACGATTGTACCCTCCTCATCACCGTCATCTTCGTCCGAGACATACTGAACACCGCGGTGATGAGGCATGAGCACAGCGAGCGTTTAACGTGACTGAACGAGGGTCGAGTACAAGATGTCGGGATGGAGAGAAACAGATTTTTTGGGCCAAGGGCGGTTTTCGATGTGGAGAATCAGATTGGGTGAGGGCTAAGCGAAAGGATGGTCAATCAGCTAACTGGCTCCTGTCTTGTCCGGAACTCCAGGGCAGACATGTCGTCCGTTACATCTCGCCATTGCAAATCTGACGCAAACGATGACGAGGATCTTGGACAGTTTTACCTCCTGGGGTGCACCGAATGGATTGGCGACGGAGGCTTGTCAATCAAGCCGTCAAGGTGCCGCACTACTCAAGATCTCAATGCGGCGCTGGTTACACTCCATCTACGACAGCAATGGTAGAGCTATCGGATTCAAACAAGTCCACCCACCAATCCCAGCCCCAGCAACCGACGTCATCGCTGTTAAACCGTCGCATACGCTCTGTAATCTCTGACGTCAATTCCACGAATACAGAGAGGATCGCCGCCGAACTCGCCTCTTGGATCGGTTCCGACCGAGACCCCGACCCATCTTTATTGGAATTCGTGGCGGATACGGTACTCGAGGATGGTACGGAGTGGTTGAACAGGCAATCTTCGGATCTCGCCCGCCTTTCGTACAGATTATCCGTGGCTTTGCCCACGTATGGTGGAATCCTACAATCCCGACTCCAGTCCCACTTCCTGGAGAGCGCTCAATTCCTCGCCAACCATAGGACAGCGGAACAAGGAAGTTGGCCGGAACTTGTTGCGTTGGTCGGATTCGTCGGTGAATTATGTACAGCCAAGGTCGTTTCCCCAACTGTCCTACTGGACGTTTACGTCCATCATTTGTCCAGGCAGCCGAACAAGTCCGAGCTTGAACTGGAGGCTGTCTGCGTGTTGTTCAAGGCAGCCGGGTGCCGCTTGTGGAACGATCCCCACACGAGCGAGGTCTTGGCCAGGGAGATGCAGGAACTACAGGACATTCACGATCAAGCCAAAGTCTCACCGGTGTTGTCGAAGAAGCTAGCGGTCAGTGATCCCAAAATTTCTCCATGCCACAAAGACTGAAGTATTGTATTTCCTCCAGGACGTTCTCTTCCTCCACTCGGAAGGGTGGATAGACGACTCGGACTTCAGCCTACCCACTTCTCCGACATCGACTGAAGGGCCTGGGGACACGCCATTCGTCAATCCAGACATCCCACCTCCAGGCAAATGCAACATCGTACCGAAGCATCCAGAGTTTTACCTGGTTTCCGGGGACATCGTCTTCGTGTGCCGGACTATGCTCTTCCGCGTCCACTCCGATCACCTCTGCCGTAGTTCTGCGGTGTTTGCAGATATGGTCGAGAAATCCAACGGGAAGGACACGCACAAGACAGATGGGTGCCAGTGCATCCATGTGTACGAAGAACCGGAAGATTTTTCGATCCTTATGCAGGTTCTCTATAACCCAGGGTGAGGAGTCTACAAACGGAGCGCGTATAGCCATGAGTTATCTGACGCCGGTATCTCTAGGTTCCCCAGTAGGCATCAGACACCCGATTTCGCCACATTCTCTTCCATCCTCCGCATGATGACCTCCTATAAGATCGACAACGTCCGCGAGCAAATCCTCGAAGATCTTCGTGACGCCTATCCCAAGACCTTCGAGACTTACGAACAATCAGGAACACTGGGGGAGAGAGTTTTCGGAAGTCCGAGACCACATCCGAACGCTGTTCTCAAGCTGTTCGAAACCTGCAACGTCACCTTCGCTCTCCCGTTCGCCTACTATCGAGCCTGTGCAGCGGGTACTTTGGCACTGACTTCGGTGGAACCCGCATTGCGCCTTCCACCGAGGGTCCTCGCCGCGGCAGTGGTCGGTCAATCTCGGCTGAAGGCCAGAGAGCTACAAGTCGTCCGACAATTACTCTTCGACCGTCCGGCCAAGAAGTTCTCATGCAGCGGCTGGCTTTGCCCAGGCTCGCACGAAACAAATCACAAACGGTCGGGTCAGACGAGCCCCTACGAGAGGTTGTTCAACTCCATTTCCTCTCAATCGAGCGAAGTGGATATGGCCGTGTCGATTCTGGAAACCAAGGTCCTCGCAGATAACGCGTTTTGTGCGAGGTGTTTGGAGAGGTTCAACGCGTGTCTGAGGTGCGCCAGGGAGGAGATCTGGGCGAGCCTACCTCGGATGTTCGGCTTGAACCCCTGGTCAAACCCAAGCTAAGAGCGTCGTCCACATCCAATTATCGGTGTGTTTTACAGCCTGAGTACTTATGATCGCCGCCAGTCTCACAAAGTAGGTGACTCTAGTCTGGATTCGAGTCCAAACCAGGAGAGTGCGAGAACAGCGTTCCGATAATTCCCGACAATTAGCTCCGCCGGGCTTCGCCTCGTACTTCCCGATAGGCGTGAGAAGTGGGTACTGGATTATTATTTCAACGATTACTGCATTTTGGCGGCTAGGCCCCCCGAATAGACTGAGGAGTAGAAGTACTGGTTGTAATATTATGTGTACGGTTAGGAACGAGAAGGGAGAACACGTCCTCATGACGATACCAAAAAAACGGGACAACCCTCTATGGTGCCATAGCTTGCGCCATCGCGGAGAACGCTTGTTTCCTCTCAGGATAATTCTGTGCTTGCACGTTAGTCAACTGCTGAATTGCCAATCCTGCAAGGAGCATACCTCAACGAAGGTCTTCTGAGCAATCGAAGCGTACATGTACGTCAGGGTGTTTGCGAGCTCAGGCTCGCTCCTCGCCAGTTCCATCTGTCGCTTGAACAGGTCCACCGCCGTGTCGATCTTACTCTGCTGTAGGCTGAGCTGGGCGAGAGTAGCGACGGCAGCTTCGCATTCTGGGTCGATCTCCAACGCCTCTTGACAACACCCCTCGGCAGCTCCCATATCTTGTTTCCATTGATAGAGAGCAAGGCCCTTGTTCACCATAGGGAGGACGTTCTGTCGAGTCCTCAAGAAAACGTCAGAACAAAAGAAATCCAAATTGTTCGTTCTTCGTGACTTACTTTATCTTCTCGAGCTCAATAGCACGGTCAAATTTGTCGATGGCATCCTGGAAACGACCTTGGTCGAGGAGTAATTCGCCGCTACGAGTGACCGTTAATAAAAAAAATGTATCGAAAGGCGGGAGAGGCACCTACTAGTAGTTTGGAGGCTCGCTTCGCTCGGGGAACGCCTTCAGAGTCTTCCTAAAGGTAGCCATACTGCTCGCAACTTGGCCCTCCTTGTATTGTGCAACAGCGAGTTGGATGTGGCTGAACACGAACTGGTCATCCAAGAGGGTGGACTTGTTGTAGTTTGCGGCCGCTTGCTTGAAGTCGTTCATGATAAAGTGTACTAGTTGCAGAGTGAGCGGGTCGCAGCGGGGAAAGCAGGGTGCCACTAACCCTGCCCGCGGTGGTAGTAGATATCAGGGTCATTAGGGTTGTATTTGATAGCCTCCTCGAATGCCTCGAACGTCTTCTCAGGGTTACCCTGTTCCATGTACACACTCGCGATTTTGACCCATGACTGAGTGAGCGAGGGGATCAGCGCAATGGACGCGAGGAGATCCTCCTCTGCACCCTTCACGTCGTTGATTAAGAACCTGGGAGATGGTTAGAGGTATGTTAGAGGTATTATCAGAAATTAGAGAGGTTACTGACTTGAAGGTTCCACTAAGGTTTAGGGCTTCCGCTTTGAGAGTGTCGTTCGAGAGGCCCTCTTCGAGAGCACCCATGACAAAGGACCAGGAGTGAGTATAATCGGCGGCCTGGAGTGCATGTAACGCGTTGATCAATGCTTTATCCGCAATTGTTGCGTCTTCTGGCAACGGTGGCAGAGGGCGAGCACGGAACGCTGAGAAGTACGCAGAGATGAAGGTATACGCGGGGAGGTGTGGGTCACGAGTCTATGAAATCGGTCAACGTGGATCGGACGCAAGGAACAGCGGATACGAACCTTGATGATTTCTGCGGCTTTCGTCGAAGAGAGCTTCTTTAACACGCGTTCCACTGCCTGAGCGGCCTTTTCGTTTTGGAATCCATCCAAAATGGTGGCAGACGTGTAATCTAAGTTTTCCATAGGATGTCAGACGAGGTGGAGTGACAAAAGCTGTTAACCGACCCCTCAGCGCCTCCTCCAATCGGTCGACGGCTTCCAGAGCGTTCGCCCGTCGGTTGATAGCCTTCACGTAGTCCTTGTTCAAAGAAACCGCCTTGTCGCAGTCTTCAATAATGAGTTCGAACATGGGGGGTTTCATGTTCATGTAACCTTCATTCACGGTCAGTACATCGCCGGACGCTGGGTTTTCGATACACTTACAAGCGCCACGGTTGCTGTAATATACGGGCTCCTCTGTAGGCGAGACATCAATGGCACGCGTGTAGAACTCTGCGGCCTGTTCAAAGCTCTCTTTTTGGTAATAATCGTTGCCCTTTTTCTTCAACACTGCAGCAAGCTTCGCTCGCTCCTGGAACGTCGCATCAGCACCACTGCAACGTGCCCTCGATCACGAAGCACGAACCTCGGTTGGCATGCCCTCGATTTGTCCCTTGGTCAGAATACCAAAGTCTAGAGAAGGATTGGCAGGAGGTTAACTTCCGCCATGACCGGGAACCTAGTGCGCGAACGGTGAATGCTTACTGGGTTGGTCTTCGACCGGAATCTCCTCGATGATAGGGCCAGGTTCGACATCACGAGGCTTGGACTTTCCGGACTTCCTTTTATCCTTCTTGTTCCTGGGAGCTTTGGGCGATGATGAGGTGGAGGCGTAAAGCGCGGCTCCACCCGCCGCGACGGCGAGAGCAGTACCGATGAGGATGGCACGCCTGTTCTCGGTAACGAACGACTGCATACGGTCGACAAAGCCTTGAGCTGACGAGTCTGAGTTGGACATGACGGAGAAGGACGGCTGTAAAGAGGCACAGGGTCGGGATTGAAGGAGGGTCTGAAGCCGCTCTCACACGCGTCTTGACGTATTTTGCTGGCAGGCGATCACGTGTTCGGCAACATGTAAGTAATCTATTCGACTCGGACCCCCCAGCGTGCTAACCAGGCTGGTGGTCGTCTGAATATCCCTTGGCGATTCCACTGCGCCCCTGCTCCAATATGGATGGCATGTCTTGGCCTACTCTGGTCTCCAACCCGCGATATGTCCTATATTGCAGGAATTGTGCTGAGGAGATGTGTCAAGGCGGGGATGGCTCGGTCCTGGCATCAACACGCACCTGCCGCACTGTCTCGTAAAACGGAGACAGTGCCCTCGTTGCGGAGAATGACTGCAGAAGATCCCTTATCGCTGACGGGTGATACCACGCCCCCAAAGCGCTTTGCTTTCCGGTACTGCCCGGTCACCAGAGAGAATTCCGGCTGTTGTCCATCTTCATCGCTATCAACTTCCACAACTAGCAGCGTGACAAGCATCGGGATGCGCTCGCTTCAAAGAAGTTCCACACCGCATACCTGAACTAATATCTCTCCCCAACAGGCGACCAAAGTCCAGGATGTATTTTCCTGTCCAGGACCTGTCAGCGCCGATCGCGATCTCGAGCTCAAATGGAGTTATTATTGGTTTGAAAAACTCCTGCATGACGGGTTAATGACTAGATTCACGGCAAAGGGCGATATCCGACAAACCTTGGAGTCGATCAAACTATTCTCGGGACAAGCAACGAGGACAAAGCACTCTATCTCGAGAAAATTGGCAAGTTTTGATGGATTGAGCTTCCCTACACTGATGGTGTAGCTCTTCTTCTGAGCCTGAGCTAAAAGTTTCCGTATCCGCGAAATCAGCGGAAGGTAAGAGGCTGAACCCAAACCGATCAGCATAGGAATATGGGCAGCGACTGGGAGTTGAGTTGACGGACCGACCCCCAATGTTCCAACCAGAATGCCGAAGACGTCTGCGTCCCTGGCTTTTTGTATAACCGCATAACGCCTCATGAGGAGCTTACTCGTGACATGCGACTCAATCCTTGCTTGTAGTGTGATAGGGTCATAAGCGTGTATCTTCGAAATCACAGCTCAGCCACCCGAATCGTTGCGATAGAGGAAACGAGCACCTCCGAAGACCCATGGGTAACAAGCAGATTTGTTAGGGATAGGCTTTCAGAACCAATGTATAGCATAACGTCTTCTGTAGCCTGGTCGGTTGTTGCCAATCTCTGGTTCCCCGCCACGTCACCCACCCGCTGCCCCAGAGGTTCAGCCTTGGGGGGGATTCCGCGGTAGTTGACCGGACGACTCAAGGCAGCACACAGCCGTTCTGCGATCTCGGCTCCCTTGTGTGAATAAACGACGTCACATCGCAAAACCAAACGCTCCGCGGAAGACGCCCGAGGTGAATCATGTATTGAATCTGCGAGCTCCCTGACGCAATCCGACACATCAATTGGCTTGTGGCCGAAGACGTAGACCACGGGTATCTGGGATGTCCTGACAAAAGCGGGTAAAAATCTGATTGACCGTCGGAGGGAGACAAACGCACTGGCTCAGGCATGCGTGCCCATAATGAACGACAACATCAGCGTTGACGTGCTGCGACGCAACCTCGTCTACACAACAGCTGGGGTTCTGTGAAACGGGTTAATCTCAAGTAAGTGATCGGACTGACCTTCCGTAAGAAGTATCGGCGAGGGTGTATAGGTGAATCTCTTCTCCAAGCTTGGACCCCAGGGCTTTGAATATGGGCACGGAGTCTCTCAGCAGTTCATCGGGGAACTGGAGTGCGACCTGATACAACACCGATCAGATGCTGCGGGGACTCCTGACGAGGATCGGACGAACGCATTTGTAACCTCCCTTGACGATTTCGTCTACGGTCCGCTCGATGTCGTAGTACTCGGCGAATTCTTTGGCAGAGAGGTCTGAAGCGGAGAGGTCGGGTGGGATCTCTATTTTTTGGGAGATTACGGCCTCCCCGGAGTCCGCGAAAGACGCTGTCTGTTCCGTCATCCCGAATCCTTGTTCGGCATCCTCCGTCCCGCATCGGTTCATCTTCCATTTCCGCCCTGGTGGCCTCACAGGTCAAGTGGATTGACGGTGGTGTGTTTGGTATTCGGTGAGTGCATGAACGGACCGAATTTGGTCACCCCTTTGTTCGGCTCTCATCCCTTTTCTTCTTTGAACGGAAGCCACCACTCCGTCACCATGGTCCACCTCACTTTGCAACCGACTCCTTCCGCCACCGAACTCGCCCGCACAATGTCGGATAAAGACAGAGAAGGTAGCGGCCTCCTCTACAGACGGCCCCCTGTACTGACAAACGCGGTGGATAGATCTTGCGTACATGCTCCTGCAATCCCTTCCCAGATCCCGCCTTGCCGAGCTACGCGACAGGATCAACCCCTTGTTGGAGTTTGACATCCTCGGGGTGCGTTTCCTTGTTTCAACCAAGACTCTATCCAGCTGTTGACTTGGCTCCAGCTTTTACCTGACGAAATTGCGCTTCATGTTCTCTCGTGCTTACCGTGGCAATCACTATTGTGTTGTTCTGCCGTCAACCGTCGGTGGCGCGCGCTTGCTGAGGATGCGTCACTCTGGAAAACACTGTGTCGAGCTCGCGGCATCGAGTGGAAACAGCCCTTCCGACCTCTCGACCTCGTCGCTCTTCTTTCATCTATGACGCTGGAATCACCCACAGACACCGACGACGAAGGCATGGGTGACGAATTATGTACCTCTTCTTCTGAACCAGGCTTCGAATCCCAAAACTCCATCGGTACGGCCCCTACCGGTTCCGACGCCAGTTCCCTGGCCAAATATACCCCTACCCTGAAACAGGTCATCGCTGGAAATAACCGTCATTCGGCTCCTTCTTCCCTTCCGACATCATCCAGCTTCTTGCCGAACTACAAGCTTCTACACCAAACTCACACTCGCCTCTACATCCGATTCTTGTATTCTTCGTACCGTCTTTTGACCCTTCAGGCTAGACCTGGTGGACGACCCAACGGGCAAGGCATCACAAATCTCCACACGAGCACCATATACTGCCTCCAGCTGTACACGAACCCCCAAACTGGCGTTCAAACGTTATTCACCGGCTCAAAGGACAAGTCTATCCGCGAATGGGATCTTCAGACATCCCAATTTATCAGGGTCGTCCACAACATCCATCTGGGCAGCGTTCTGAGCCTCGCTGCCTATGAAGGGTTGTTATGCAGTGCCGGAAGTGATTCTAGGGTTTGCCTTTGGGACTTGGTCGGGAATGTGCCAGTGTCCTTCATTCATGACCACACAGATAGTGTCCTCGCGGTTAGGTTCGATGAGAAGCGCCTTGTCTCATGTTCAAAAGGTACGCCAACTGGCTGGGAGGTTGCGATCTTGGTTCTGACATCTGCTCAAAAGATGAAACCGTCCGCACGTATCTCTTCCCAAACGTGGTGCCTCATCTCGTCCTCGAGGGTCACAGGGCCGCGGTCAACGCAGTTGCCCTGGCTGGAGACCTCTTAGCGTCCGCCTCTGGTGACAGGTCCATCCGAATCTGGAACGCAGATACTGGAGATTTGTTCCGAGTTTTCGAGAACCATCACAGCAGGGGGTACGCAGTTTGTGAACCCAACTCGCATCGCGAACTCATAAATTTGTTTCAGCATCGCTTCAATCGACTTCCGTCCTCCATATATTCTCTCCGGTTCATCTGACAAGCACATCCGATTGATTGACATCAACACTGGCAAAGGCTGGTCTACGAGCGAAGAATTGGATGTTATCTCTTCCCCCAACGGATCCACCACCCCCGAAGCCGACTTGGAGCTCGTGACGTGCGTCGACGAGGAATATATGTCGCCTTCTATCTCCGGCGTGTGTAACACCTGTGGCCACGGAGTCGTTTTGGGTACCAGCGCTCATGGTACCATCCCTGGTCAAGTCGGGATGCTTCGCCTCAAGCGTTACTCCAATGCCCACACTGGCCTTGTGAGGAGCGTGTACATGAACGAAGAATGGGTCGTCAGTGGTAGCTATGACTCCATCGTGAAAATATGGAACAGGAAGACCGGAGCGTTCATCGGTGATCTTACGGGTGGTCACACCGGACGTGTGTTTGGCATCGGATTTGATTGCACCAAGGTTGTCTCTGTGGGGGAGGATCAGGTTCGTGATCGTTCTTATACCGGTGCTCACGATGCTCAAGAAATTCTCTAGCGTATTTGCCTCTGGGATTTCGCTCATGGCATCGACACTTCATTCATCAAGTTATGATATCTCATATTGTGACTCAAAAGGAGGACTGGGCAGACGCCTTGTATTTTTTATTCCTCTGGCTCAACATCTGGACACTGGATCGGATACCTCTCAATTTTCACGCATGTAGACCCTCGTCATTGACCGGACGGCCGCCTTTGTTATCAACTACAGCCACTGTAATCACAATATGCGCTTCTAAATTCACTTTGCGAAAACCCCCGAAAAGGTACCTGGGCCCAATTCTCTTTCTGTGATTTATCAAAGACAACTCGATACGTGCAGAGATGGAGGGTGACAAAGTCCCACCAAAACGTTTCTACGCCAATCCCCATCCATTGGAAAAATTTGGGCGTTTTGGCCAGATGTTCTTACTCCTCCGGAGTGGGCAGTCTCGCCTTGTCCGCGACTTGTCTTGCAATGAAAGCTTCCGTCTTAGTGGGGCCCCACTCCATAAGCCACTCGGGCATTGCAGTAAATCAAGTTTCAAAGCATTAATGGGGTAGTGGTAACCTGGGTCGTTGCCACCAAACGGCGCGCAGCGTCGACCCGCCGGGGGTTCGATTCCCTCTTAATGCAATTTTTTTACTTTCGTTTCCCCAGCTGAAAAAACGAAAAACTTACATAATCTCTCAAT
>Ga0307517_10001717_pt1 | contig 36109 bp, 23 predicted proteins | sample 23_EM_MG_FD_194515 | JGI IMG/M metagenome (GOLD analysis project Ga0307517, IMG submission 194515) | Populus trichocarpa ectomycorrhiza microbial communities from riparian zone in the Pacific Northwest, United States - 23_EM | ecosystem: Host-associated > Plants > Roots > Unclassified | place...
ATGTTGAGTTTATACTATACTTGTTCTTATACCATTAGTATAACCTTTTCACCTTGACATAATAAACTTAACTAAACATAATGAAAGAGAGAAACATAAATAAACAAGAGAAGAACATAAATAAGATATAAGTTAACTAAGTAAAGGAAAGGAAATGAAAAGTATAAACAAGAGATTAATATAAACAAAACTTAAGCATTACAAAAATATAAAGAGAGAGAGCAAGAACATGATTTTGATATGAAAACCAAGATGCCTAAATGCATGGCAAATGCCTCATTCTATAGGCCAAAATTCAGAACTATTGATTTGATGACTAATTGTTGAGTTGGTGGCCACCTCTTGACTTGGTAACACTCCTTATCTTCTTGTCTGCAAAAAACATCATTCCTAACATCAGAATTTGAATAGATAGTCTTCATGAAAGTTCTGGGCAATTATCTCAGCTTTCCAACAAAACAAGAATCGGTGCATTTGGACTTCTAGAACTCGAGATATGGGCTGAACACTGAACAGTGTCTGAGTTGCAAAACAGATTCTGTCTCCTCTGTTGTTGCTACCATTTGAACTAAAAAATGACGCTTTTAAATCTTGGACTCTTCATGGAAGTTTTAGGCCTATGTCTTAGCTTTTCATACATATAAACTAGACCTAAATCCAAGTTCTACAGCTCCAGTTATGATCCAATAACCGAATGGTGTTCCAGTTTGGACTGAACCAGCATCTCTTTTTTAAGCTTAGCCCTTTATTTGTCTTCTCAATTTTAGTAGTTAAACTCATCAATCAATCCTTTGATTTATGTTATAGGCCTACATTTAAGATGAAAATTTACCATAAATTAAAGGTATTTTATATTATTTGACATGTTATTATAAAACATGCTCTAGTTAAGGAGTTATTGATACTTTAAGTGCAAATGATGATATAAAACCTTAATAAAAATATACTTTTAAATACTAATTATGATAACTTTGAAAGGGTCACTCATTTGCGATGCTCTTCTCATTTTGGTATTTCATCTTTTAATTTTGACCTTAATCAACAAACTTGATTTAATTGTTCTTTAATTGTGTAAAAAAAATGCATAATCATTTAAAATACAAGTTGGGGGATTAAAATGTAAAATGTAAGAAGTTGAATAGTGCACGTGTGTATATTGGAGTCTCTGTAATTTAAAAATACAACATGTATGATTAATTACGTATGCAGGTACACATGCAAGTTCACACCTAAAATATAATGACAAATTTAGTTATTTAAGTATTTATTGTAGTAGTAGTTTACAAAATTAATAGTTTTTTTTATTAATTTTGAAGTGATAGTTTTCAAAATCTTATCGTGTTTGGGAGCAAATGGTGTTTCACCCATGTTACGGTTGAAATTTTGAAATTTGAGTGTTTTAACCTCCATCTTTTTATTAAAAAGGAGCAGCAAGAGGAAAGATGAGAAATGACTTGACCGAGTTGAACACAACATTTGATCTCAAAACAGTTAGCTGCACGCTACTTGAAGGAGAAGAGATCTTCTTTGGAACTTTCATTGACAATGTCAGAAACTGCAGATGAAATTGACAGTGATGCTGAATCTGTAGTGCCTTCTATTTATGTGGGTCAGTTTGCTCAATTACGAGTCTTCAAAATGTTTGCTTTGCACTATGTTGTTCATTCAATCTGCAACCTTACCGATGAAGAGTACGCTCGTTATGCTTTTACTGAAGGGAAAAGATTTCAAGATTCCTTTGAAATTATAGCTTTTCTTAAAAAAGCTTATGAATCATTCTCTAATCTAAAAGCCCAGAGGATGGCCTGCTTCTGTGGGTTCCACATGGCAAGGGAATACTTTGTTGTGGGTGATTTAAGAAATGCAAAACAATTACTTGATGGTGCTGCTCTTCTATACAGACAAGAGGGTTGGGCCACTTTATTGTGGGAGTTCTTGGGTTATCTGCGAGAGTGCTCGAGGAAATGTGGTACAGTGAAAGAGTTTGTTGAGTACTCTCTTGAATCGGCAGCATTGCCAGTGCCATCTGATTCTGGGATCCAGTCTTTCAGGCGCAAAGAATGTGGCCCAGCTGGTCCCGCAATTCTTGCACAGAGAGAGATTATACACAAGGAGGTTTTTGAGCTTCGTAGTGGAGAAACCAGGTTAGCATCAGTTGAAGGCAATACTGATCTCAAAGTGAATGAAGAAAATCCTCTGCGTCTTGAGATTGATCTTGCCAGCCCCCTTAGATTGGTACTTCTTGCTTTAGTTGCTTTTCATGAACCAATGTTTAAGCCAAGGTGGTGGTGAACATCTTTAATACTTGTTATCAATTCATTTTCAATTTTGGACATAAATGGCCTTATAAAATATGTCCATATGTGTGTGCTGATTCAACCGTGTTCCTTTTCCTATGAAACATCAAGTCCCAATACAGTTCATCTAGCAATTTGACTGGGTCGAATTGGCACCGCCTTTCCTTAATCGTCAAAGATGATTGATCCTGTTGAAGGATTGAACATTTGGAACTTTTTATCATGCCTCCTCTTCTTGTACAAGGAATTCCTTGCGGTATGATTAGTGAGCTCATATGCTAATAATGTCAATATTTGGTTTAATGCAGAACAAAGTGGGAAGCTGGAGTGCATATATGTTATTGCAAAAATGAGACCCCACTTCTTAATCTGTTGTGGGGCTGAAAGTCCTGCTTCAATGGAGGATTTACCTCTTTGGAAGTTTGAGGACCGTGTCGAAACTTTTTCAACCAAGGATCCTGCTCTTGCATTTTCTGGTCAGAAGGCTGCCCAGGTGAATGCTTCGCATTTCCTGTTACTGTGGCCTCCATGGATCATGCCATATTCTCCGTCGAGTTAAAAATCAATCTGGTCGATGTAAAAGGAGATGGGCTGTATAGTCCAAGGGAAGAAGAACCATTCTCTACGGACAGCCATCATGTTGAACTTCTTGGAGTTACGGGGCCAGAAGGAGAAGAGGAAACTCTAGTGGGTCCTGACAAAATCAAGAAAATTCAGCAGTCTTTTGGTTTGGTTTCTGTTCCTTTTTTTAAAAGATGGCGAATCATGGTCCTGCAAATTAGAATTAAGTGGCATCGACCCAAACCAGTTATGCTCTTTGTATCATTAGGCTATTTTCCAGATAGCAATGAATCAACTTCACAAAGAATCCATGTCCACAAGAGCTTGCAAATTGAAGGAAAGACTGCTGTTGTGTTTAGCCATCAGTTTATGCTGCCATTCCGCCAGGATCCACTTTTGCTCTCAAGAAGAATCAAGCCTGTTCCTGGCTCTGATCAGTTGGCATCACTTCCTCTGAATGAAACTAGTATACTAGTTATTAGTGCCAAGAACTGCAGTGAGGTGCCATTGCTGTTGCAGTCAATGTCTATTGAAGTGGATGATTGCATTGAAAGGCCATGTACCCTGGAACATAGTGGCATGGATATTTTACATCCTGCCCATCTTGTTCCAGGAGAAGAGTTCAAAAAGATTTTCACTGTCATTCCTGAAGTGGAATCTTCATGTCTTGATTTGGGGTCATTGTCATTGAGATGGAGGAGAAATTCTGAAATGGAAGATCTATCTACTTCTGCTGCCACACAAGAGTGGGTTTTGACCAAACATAAACTTCCAGATGTAAAAGCAGAGTTGCCACCATTGGTATTGAATCTGGAGTTTCCTCCTTATGCTGTTCTTGGAGATCCCTTAATGTACTCGGTTAAAATTCGGAATCAAACACGATTGCTTCAAGAGGTCAAGTTCTCACTAGGAGATGCACAGGGTTTTGTGTTATCTGGGTCTCACAGCGACACAGTTATTGTTCTTCCAAAATCTGAGCACGCACTTAACTACAAGCTTGTGCCATTGGCTTCAGGTCCACAACAATTGCCTCAAGTTACAATGATCTCGGCAAGATATTCAGCTGCATTTCAACCTTCCAATGCTGCATCTACTGTTTTTGTCTTCTCCTCTAAACCTCAGTTCAAGACAACTGATATCAGAGACAACAAATCGGAACCCGTTGCTGCCGAGTAAATACTGTTCCCTTTGGTAGTAAATATTTTGCAGAAATCGGGTTCCGTCATTGAAGGATGCAGTTGCTAATAAGTGTATCGTTGCTCTGTCTATGTAAGGATGGTTAGTTGTTGATTGGACCTCATCTGTCTGGAGGCTTGAAGAAGGCAAATCCAGTAAAATTCTACTATTTGGATGAAATCTCTTCAGAGAGCGCCTGAGTTTGGGATCCTCAAGCTTTTCTAACAATGCCCTCTCATCCATCCCGGTATGTCATCTTTTTATTGTCAATTTGTTAAGGTTAATACGGATTTTGATTTGCATGTTTAGGAAGATTGGTTTCCTGGTAGGACATTCTTATACTCTAAAGGACATATGATTCAATGTGTAACCTTAGAGTAGGTGATAAAATTGCTAGACAAATACAGTCCTGTTTGCTAGGTGTCAATTTACAGATTTTACAGCGTAGATATGGAAGTTGAAGAATGCATCAGACTATAAAAAAAAAAAAAAAGTAATCAATTTTATAAAAAGATTTACTCCAATAGAAGAAGATAATGTAACCAGGGTTAAAGTAACAGCAAGCTTGTAATAAAAAGCAAACCGTGTCGCAAGGCCTGTCATAATTTTCTTTCTGCCATCTTTACGAAACACCTAGACACATAATTGAAACCTAGGGCAGTAGCTACCTCGGGCATATACATATCAAAACACAGAATTTATCATATAATTAAACAATATCAGATGAAAGATGATGATTGTAAAATATGTTAATCACTGAAAAATCAGTAGTTGAAGGAAGTAATTGCATTGTTAAGATACCATTTAAATAAAAATAATAGGAAATTGTTTTTGTTATTTTCAAGAGATTTAGGGTGCAAGAGAAATCAGATGGTAGTGCATGTTCATTAAATCATCATCATGGTAATTTGATCACAGAAACTATTACGATAAAACATCATCATGTTTTTTTCTTGCATACTTAACCAGTACCTAGATCAAAAGCAAAAGACACAGTAAATCGAAAGCTGAAAGGCCAAAAAAAAAAAAAGGAGTGAAGAAGAGAATCAGATATATGAACTGTCAAACACCATCAAGCATCAAAGAGAAGATGCTTGTAAGACTGGGGCGACAACGAATATCATCATTTTCTTCCTTTTCAGAAACCCATTACAGAATTGTAATAAAATAGATTGTCGATCTAGCACAAAAGGAGAGCGATGAGCTGCCGTGAAAATTTGTGTGGCAGAAGAGGGAAACGAGGGCTTGTTTAAATAGGGATTTCAAGGTTTTAGGTTTTGAAGGTTTCATGGGTTTGTCGGGCCCAAGTTTAGAATCTCTATTAGGTGAATGGGTTATAGTTCATTGGGTTAGCAGCAGGATCGCCATGGGCTTTAGCAATATAACTTGGAAAAAACCATATTTATAATCATTTAAAAAAAAATAACAATGGTTATTAAATTATTTTAAAAAAAATAAAATGGTTTTAATTTTAGCTTTTTCTTCAAAAAACAAAATCCGGCTAAATTTGAATTAGAATCTGAAATGCTTAGAAATTAGAATAATAGGATGTTCAATTGTCATGCAAATCCATGAGCACCTTCAGCTGGTCTTTTCTGCACAAAAGCAGCATGGCACTGTACTGCATTGCACAGCCACCTCCCGGTAGCTTCTCGACGAGCACATAAAGGGCTAGAACCAGCTCCTTCAACATTCACTTCCTTACCTGAATGGTTTCAACAACACACACCGGTATGATCATACCATGCAAAATATTTCCAACAAAGTGTGTTAGTCATATGTAGCTCTGCGTTTTAACAAAATCACCATGATTTTGTATTGATTTTAGAACAGATTTCGATGGTGAAACTCTCTTTCAAACACCTGAAATCTTCGCTGCACAATTATATCAGCAAGCAGGATTGAAGGTTACAATATAAAACGAAACCACAAAATGTCATCTTCTTGAGCTTTAGAATCGAAATCCTTGATCACAGTGGCTAGCAACGTTGATAAAGCATTGCCTAATACATCACTGCTGTTGTTACTGGATTCAGATTCCCAAATGAAATATAAAAGGGAATTGGATTCCCAAATGGGCTTCTTTTGTAATGGTCTATTATGGGCCAGTCTAGGGTTGGAAATGGGCTAAATAAGTTTAATTATTCAAGCAAGTAAGGATGGGAAGAAAATGCTGTCATTGTAGCAAAATCTCACCTTTTTTTTGTGAAAAAAAAAAACTGTTATTAATATTAGTAGCATGTCATCAAATTTACGGTATTGATTTTGTAATTACTAGATATTTAGCTTGTGATGTATAATATTTTTTAAAAATATTTTTAATTAAAAATATATTAAAATAATATTTTATTTTTAATTTTTTTATATCGCATATAAAAAAATTGAAAATCACTTAAAAAAATATTAATTTAATGATTTTAGACGAAAAGTAATCTAGAAAACACTTTAAAAACTAGAAGTTATCACAATATCAAACGGACACTTAATAGAATGTTTGTTTTTGTGGCTACTTCAACTTTTGAAGCAGACCACAAAAATAAATAGTTTGGTTAATTACTAAACATAATTTATTGTGGGATCCATTACTATTTACGTTTAAACGCAGGGTAACAAAAGGCAAGTTGAAGCTACTTCTCCTTCTTCTGCCGTTTTCATTGTTTGTGGCTAAATCGGGTTCGGTCCAAATCTAAATGCATTGGACCGGGTCCGACCAAATAAAATAAAATAAAGTCTAATTTTTTTATTTTTAATTGTGTTTTATTCGAAAAACTAATGTTTAAGATTATTCAATGGCATTACATAATTAAATTAGAAGGAGATCGCATGATGACGTAGCATTTGCAGAATTTGATCGCAATCCCAATTTTGTTCCTCATGATATTTTACCTGATATTGTTGCACGTTTAGGAAACCATGAAAACTGTAGTCCTTGTCGGATGAATTTCGTACATGATGGAATTACATATAGTTTAATGGAAGAACAAAAAATACTTTATATAAAATATGTTTCATGATGTAATAACAGTAGTTAAATCTACAATATTTCAATTAAAAACCATTAACATTAATATATGTATTTTTTTTGTTATTTTATAACTTCAGTTTGAAAAATATTCTTAACCAAACACATTAAACTACTTTTTGTTCAACCTCAATTTCAAATATAGTTTTAATCAAATATATATAAATACCAAATCAATCTCAATTAAAAGTGTTTTTTTCTAAAATTACTTTTTTCAAATCACAACCACAAAAAGCTACCATAATACCAAATACAAGTATGTGTTTGACATTGTGGTTTGAAATTTAATGTTTTTTAAATGAAAAGTAATATAAAAAAACACTTTAAAAAATAGAAGCTATCACAATGTCAAATGGACACTTAGTATGTGTTTGATATTATGGTAGTTTTTGTAATTGTAGTTTGAAATTTGATATTTTTCAGGTGAAAAATAATATAAAAAAACATTTAAAAAATAAAAGTTACCACAATACCAAACAGATACTTAAATGTTTAGCATTGTGATAGTTTTTATAATTGTAGTTTGAAAAAATTAGGTTTAATAAAAGTTATATACTATAATTTTTTTAATTAAGGTTTCAATACATAATTTTTTAAGGGGGTCTCATGAAAATACATTTAAGTGTATTTTAAAAGTATATTTGATTTGAAAATATATTAAAATAATATTTTTTAGTGTTTTTTATAATTTTGATAAGTTAATTTCAAAAATAAAAAATATATCTTAATATATTTTTAAATAAAAAATATTTTTTAAAAAAATACCCCAAAAAATTGACTTAACTACACGGCTAAAGTTCAGATTGTTAATTCTTATATTATATCACAAAAAATAGGAATGGACACCAATACCCCTCAAGCGTGACTTAAGGTCGGCACGGATTAGGGTTTCTGAAGCCCTCAAAACCCTCTGCCTATAAAATCTAAAGACACCCCGTTTCTCTCTCTCGAAAACTCTCTCTACAATATTCGGCTATCAGAAAAAAGAGACCCACAAGGAAACAGAACCCTGATCCAAGATGAGAGCTAAGGTAATTTTCTCTGTATTGTGTTTTGTTTAGATAATCTAGTCTGGTAGATGCATTGAGTATCTATCATGTTTGCTTAAATCTCTGCTCCAAGCTCCATTTATTTTGTCTCTTTTTTATTGTTGGAGAAGTTCTTTTTAATCCTGTAATCTAGGGTTTTAGTTTTTGGCTATATGATACAAATCTACGTGTTCTTTTCTATTCTAAAACTTGTGGTTTGTTGGGTTACAACAATACTGGTTTTGCTTTCCTTTCTCCATGCTCAAGAAATTGTCAATAATGTTGAAGGCACTATTTTTATGCTATGTTGAGTTTGCTTTACAATTGTTTTTTTTATTTTTAAATTTTGGTGGTTTTAGCTTCTTTTTTTCCTGTGTAATTTGGTTTGTTTGATTTAAAATCTACTGAAGCTGTCAAAATCTGGTATCTAGTCATACATGTAATGGGTTTATGTGTTTGTAACAGTAGCTGTGTTTGTAGGGGAAAATTTGGCTGATGGAATTTGAATGTTTTCAAATAATGTTAAACTAGTTAGAGGTATCTGTTTTAGAATTTGGTTGTGCTGTTATTTTGGTGAATGTCTCTAATGGAGAATAGGCAATTTCTATAATCATAGTTCCTTCAAGTTACAAACTAGTAAATAGATAGCTAGTTGGAGGAATCTGCTTTAGAAGTTGATCCTGCTGTTGTTTTGTTGAATGGCAATTTATATGGTTACTTGAACTCTTGAAGGCACTGTAATTATAGTGCCTTCAAGTTACAAGCTAGTAAATAGGTTATAATTTATCTCACCACTCAGTAACTTAACTAATTATCATGCAATTATGCTATTTAAGCTGTAGAGAAACTATTTTTGAGTGATTACAAGCTAGTGAGTATTTATATTAATTTCATTGTAAATATTTTATTATTTTGTTAATTTGAAGATGCTATAAGTATAATGCCTTTAGGTAACCATAGCAAGCCTTAATGATGTTAACTGTTTTGTTGTTTTTGTTCTTTTCAGTGGAAGAAGAAGCGTATGAGGAGGTTGAAGAGGAAGCGCAGAAAGATGAGACAGAGATCCAAGTAAGCTGTGGACTTGGACAAGATGGAGCTTTCTGCTGGTATATATGTCTTTGATTGCTGGTGGCTTTGTGCTGCATGAAGCTGCGAGAATGAAGGATGTGTATTAGGGAATACTTCATTTGTTTCATCATCTAGGGTTTTAAGACCTGCTTCTGCAACTAGTTTTCTGTTGGCTTAAATTTTGTGTTGTATTTGACTTGCTTTTGTCTTTAATATTACTTATGAATGGAAATGACCGAAACTTGTTCAATTTAAAGCTAGTTTCATGTTGGAAAAGTTGGAAAATGTTTTTAAGTGTTTGTTTATGACATGGAAATAATTTATTTGTTTTATTTTTTTGCAAGTTTATTAAAAGAATGAAAAACAAATTTTATAAATAAAAAGGTTTAATGAGTATAAAATTAAATTTGTTTTTATATATTATTATAAATAAAATAAAGATAAAAAATAATTATAATTTATAAATTATTTAAATGATAAAATTAAAATAGTAATTAAAATAATAGGGATAAAAAATAATTATAATTTATAAATTATTTTAAATAAAATAAATAGCAAGGATTGAATCTGATAAATAAAAAATAAATTTAAATAAATTCAAAATAATATATATAGTAATATTAAATTTGATATAATTAATAAATAACATGATATTTTTAATTTTTTTATAATTTTTAGAAAGTATTTTTCTTAAGAAATAAAAAAAAACACCTTTCTAGAAATTAAATTAATATTTTTTTATTGGAAAATATTTTTTGTTGATCAATTTTTTTATTAATTTTTTTTAATAATTTAAAAAGTAATTTTTAAAAAATCAAGAACAAACATAGCCTAATACAGTTATCTTTCATAGATGTGTTTAATCATGGTTTAGTTTAGATCTTTCTGGTGTGGACCTCGGAATGCACTAGGCATCCACTTGCTACTACCTAGTAGAGATTAGTAGAAATGCAGGGTACGTGGGGTGTGGCATTGGCAAGCTTTTTAGCCATTATGCCTTGGAATAACACCATGTTGATTCATCTCTACCGAATTGAGATATCTGTTATTTGGTATCTAGTAATTTCAAGGATTGTTTACTGTCTTGTGGATTCACGATGAGTTCAGATGTTCGAGGTTATGGCTTGTGTAAGCCACAATAAATGTTCAAGCAATGCTTGCGAAGGTTCATAGCTAGGTAAAGGAATTGATTTGCTAACAGCCAAACAAGGGATTCGACTCCTATATTATGTAACTACTGCCTGTGGAGATCAAATGGTGGATCTATTTTGTAGAATGCTCTTCCAGTTTTTCTACCTCAGTAAATGGAATTGCGAAAACTGAACAAAAGCAATGCCAGCTTCTAAATTCGTTTTCCTTCCCACTGTGATGAGGGAGTAGAGAGCCTGAATGAGTCTTGCCTGAGTTCTGCTTTGAATAAGACGGCGGGTGATTTCGCTTGATTACCTTGATGACCAGCTGTGGTAAAATGGCAAGTAAATGAACGAAGCGCACACATACACAAATTAGGGTGAAGGGGCCAGGGTGACTGCTATGATATATGCAATATGCTCTCATGCTGCACGGCGGAGCAATTTACATCAACAGAAATGACACAAAATCAGGTACAGAACCTTGCAAGAATTTACAGGTCAACCAGGATCACACTGCACCCAATAAATAAGCTGAGATACATCATTTTAGATTAAGAGCGAAAAATCCAAGTCAGAATGAGTAAATTATACAATCATATGCCACATCAATCATGAGAATCAACTTGTACAGCATAAAACAAAGATGCAAGTTTTCTGCGCAATGTTCAGCTCACAGAACATAGGGTGAAGCAAATATAGGAATAGTACTACATGGTCAAGAATCCTAGTGCTTGAACCTGTGCTCCTTCCTCGTGCTCAAAACATTCAACACAAACCATTGCTGTGGCTGTCTCTTTCGTTTTCAAGACGCAGGATCCTTGATTCCCCAGTCTTGATCGGAAGGTCACGGTATGAATTTCTGATGAAGCATGGGCATTAGTATTGGTGAAGACCCCGTTGCCTTCTCAAAGTATATCTTCATTCCATGTTCCCTTTCTTGTTTCTAATCAGGATGATGCACGTAGTTTTATACCGGTAAACCCTTGAGGTCGTATTGCATAACAAGTCTTTCTACTGTATTTCGTCTCATGACTTGTCTAATGTACAACTCTTTTAAAACTTCTGCTGCCAACTCCTTTTCTTCTTCATGGGCAATCCCTTCTACTAAAATAGTATAAGTTGTTTCATTAGGTGTGTATCCTTTCAAAATCATCATCTCAAAAATCTCCAAGGACAAATCTGTTCGACCAGATTTACAAAACCCAAGTATAAGAGCATTGAAATTGCCAAGAATAGGCCTATAGTCATTTTCTTCCAATAGCCTGAAAATCTCCAAGGCCTCGTCTAGCATTCCCTCAACACACAATCCTCTAATCAAAGATGAATAGGTATAAGGATCAGGAACAAATCCAGACTGTATCATCTCGTATAAAAGCTGAAATGCTGGATATGTGTTCCCTTTTCTACACAAGCTCGAAATCACACCTCTGTAGAAGTCATGGGTAGATGAATTTTGCTTATTACCCAAGCTTTGAATTATGGAGAATGCCCGTTGCACCCTTCCCCCCTCACAGAGCACAGCAATGGCATTAAACGTTCCATCATTGGGATTACAGCAGTGATGAATCATTTGATCTAGACACTTAACCACAAGGTCTGCCTTCCCCTCTTTGCAAAGATGAGAAATTATAGGATTGAAGGTTGCAGCAGAGGGCTGAAATGATGCCCTCATCATTTCATCCAAAACCTGAAATGCATGTTGAATCCTGCCATGGGAGGCAAGTGAACCAATTAGTATATTGTATGTGACCAGAGATGGTGAACGCTCCTCCGAGTCCATTTCAGCTACAAGCTCGTTTGCCTCTTCCCATCTTCCTTCACAGCACAAGCTCCTCAGTATAATATTACAGCTCACAACATTCGGATTAAATCCCTTTGATGGCAAATCCCTGAAGAACTGAATTGCCTCTTCCGTCCTACCTTCCTTGCACAATCCAGTTAATAAAACATTGTAACTAACCAAGTTAGGCTTCCCGCCCTTTGCAATTATCCCATCCAAAAGCTTCATCGCTTCATCCACACCTCTCTCCTTGTAAGCCGCTTCTAGCAAGAAAGAATGAGTGAATTCATTTGGGACCAACCCCTTTCGCATCAGCTTATCTAGTAACTGCAAGCTTTGATTCAAGTTTCCATGCTTGCAAAGCCCTCTAACAAGCGAATTATAGGTAACCGTATTGGTTGGACAGCCATTTTCCTCCATTTTCTCAACTAACTGCATTGCATACCCAATATTCCCTCTCTTACACAAATTGTTCACCAAAAAAGTATAAGAAGCTGCATCAGGAATAATACCAGACTCAATCGTCATTTCCATCACCCTCGTCGCTTTCTTCATCTTATTCGACTTGCACAAATCATACAACAGCTGTGTTGCTTGAGCAACATCAGGTTTATGACCCTTTCTAACAATAAACTCCAAATGAAAAAATGCATCATTGAGCCTAATATCCCTATTTCTTGTGTCCTTCCTACCAACCTTCCAATTGGACAGTGTCCAAACAGAGTCTTTAGGGGAAATTGTAATATGGGTTGATGCCAAAACTCTAGTGAAACCTTTGTTTTGCGAAAAAGAACGGAAATTTGGGACATTAGAGAATAACCCACAAGCTGTTCTTAGAGTCTCCGGAGAAGGGTTTGTTAAAGGAGACACTGAATTCACCAGAGTTGCCATTGCAAACAGATAGTAACAAGCAAAATTCAAGATTTCAGCTTGAAACCAAAAATATCAAAACTTGGTGGTTTTCTCAAGTGGTTAGATATTAAGACTTCAGATAAGGAGCAATAATGAGTCATAAGGACGCGTCAAACATCGAAAAAAAAGCAAAATCTGAGAGAAAGATAGGGTTAACATACACTGAGGATCATCACCACTTGTTCCATGCAAAAAGTTTGAGACTTTTTAAAGAAATGTTGAAGGACAAAGGTAGGTTTTTATGTTTTTTTCTTACGTGTGTTGCTGTTCTTCTGGTCCAGTCCAGTCTCATTCAATCCGTATATTTGCAGTCCTTCTGTTATCCTCCTCCAAGTGTTTGCTTGCTGTAGATGAGCCCATCAAAAACAGAGAATAAATAAATAAATAAAGTCTTATTTTTTAAACTTCGTTCGTGTAGAGCAAGCGTTGTCGTTTACACGTTGATTACTAGTCGTTTAGTCCCACCCAGCTTTTGGACTGGGCTTGGGCTTAGTAACTCCCATATAATTTTTGCTCTCCTTATTATTGGAATTTCATTTCAAGCACACGGTCATTATCTGTCATCATCAGGTCAACCCGATAATATAATTTAAATCACATTTATTTTTTTAATTATTTTAAGTATTAAACCGGTAAAATATAAAGATTTATCCGTTAATTTATAGCTCAGTTGACTTAATCATATTTAAGTCAGTTTTAGCTAAGTTAGCTTCAAGATTTTTTTTTATCTAAAATAATATTATTAAAAAAAATATTTAGAATATTATTATTTCAATTTTTTTAATGTTTGTTTGATATTATAGTAGGATATTTTTTAAAGTATTTTTTATTTTAAAATGCATTAAAATAATTTTTATTTTTAATACTAACACATCAAAATCTAAAAAAATATTAAAAATATTAATTTATTATTTTTTAAAGGTAAATATATTTTTAGAAAACATTACTACACTCTTCAATAAATTATTAATTAAATAATATTATTTTAGAATTGACTTGAATTAATTTTGAGTTTTTTAATTAAATTAAATAAAATATTAAATAAATAAAATCCATTTAATTCAAATGAGTTTCAGCTGTAGTTCATTTAAAACAAATCCAATCTCAATTTTGGTCAAATCAATAATAATAAAAAAATATAACATTACTATTAATTGAAGTATATATAAATATTTTAAAATATTTTTTTGATTATAAATATATTAAAATAATATTTAATATTTTTTTAAAAAAATTATTTTTAATATTAATATATTAAAATTAATTTATGTTTCTTACCGTTTTTTTTTAATGCTTATATCCACCTTTTTCATCTTAATCACTAAACTTCCTTCTTATATCTGAATTTGTTTGTCGGATTTTTAAAAACTAATCAAAAGTAAAATAAATTAGAAAAAAAAAAAAAACTACTTTTGAGGAGATTTGTAGGAGAACAAAAAAGATAAAAAGGACAGAGTAGTGACGACTTACGTGAAGCAAGTTGCGGCGGTGGTCGGTGTTTTCTTCCGGCTATATAGGAGTATGACATTGCATTGCAGCAAGCAGCTAAAGCATCATTAAAAAGAAAAAGAAAACCCACAAATTCACTGTAATTTATTTATCTATTTATTTTCTCTAAATTTTACATCTTTGTTTTCGAAAACAAAAACAAAATGAGATCTTCAAAACAAGCAGCAGCAGCAGCAGCAGCAGCAGCAGCAGCGACAGAGAACAACAGAGGCATAAGCGGTCACATGTTCACTCTCCATCAACGTCTCTATCATGCTCTCAACCTCGGTACCAGGTCTGTTCTTTTTAATTTTAATTTTAGGTTATTTTTAGGTTTTGATTATGAATCAATTTTGTGTTTAAAAATTGACAGATATTCTGAAGGAAAAGAGTGGAAATGGAAGTGTACAGATATTGAAATCCAACGGCATGTCGTCCGCTCCATTTCTTCCTTCATTGAGTCTGCCTCGCCAGACACTTTACATCATCCTCTTGTTAAGGTAACAAACATAATTACTATGATTCTTGTTCTAATTGAGGTTAGTTTTTTACAGTGAAGTTGTTGTTGTTATCAGTGTTGTTTTTGCTGTTGTTATCAGTCACACTTAAAAATCCAAAACATATGCGCTGGCGAATGCAGATTTGTTTCGATCTAATTCCGAGCATAGCTATTTATTGATGTGCTGGTTTTATTTAATTATAATCCAATTGATTAAGATTTATCAGCTTTTATGCATATCTTCCGTGTTGATTAAAACTTTTATGTGCTGAGCATCTTTCTTTTGCTTTTGAAATTTTTAGAGGATCAACTCGTTGACTTACGATGGTGTGTTAAGAAACAGTAAACTAAATATACTAATTCTTTTCACCAAAACCTGAATCTTAACTTGCATGGTAATGTGGTTGTTATCACTTTGAATATGTATTATGATTCATTGGAATTAAATTTTTTGATGAAGTAACATTTGTAAGCTGTTAGTTAGTGAGAGTGTTGGTATCTCTAGTGTTATTCATTAGGAAACAAGGAGTTTTTGGATGATATTTGATGGGACTTGCAAAGGTTGCATGTCTGTGGTATTATCTCTCACTTAGTTAAAGGTAATGATCAATAATGATAGTTTATACGTTAGTGCATCTATCTTTTGCCTTCAATTTTCAGGATTCCGTGGCCGATATAGTTTGGGCATTGGTATGGATTCTTCAACATAAAAGTGAGGCTGTATTGAGTATAGCAGCAAATGTGGTTGTAAAGTTGATCCGCATTATACCCAATTCAATACTGCAACCATATTCATTGTATCTGGTTCACCCTTTAGCATCCTTGCTATCTTCCTGTCGAATGGAAGTCTCAATTGCTTGTGCCACTGCTTTGAATATGATTCTCTCGAATCTGAGTGCAACCAGGGAGAAAAGTGTTTGGGAGATTCTGAGTGAAACAAAAACTGTTTTCCTTATTGTTAGTGGTATACGGGAATTTTCTGGTGGTCCTATGTCTACTGAATATTTCCAAGAGATGGCTTCTCTTTTGAGTACAATACTGCAAAAGTGGTCTGCTTCTCGGTTCTCTGTCTGGAATGATACTAAATTGATGGAAGTTCTAGAGGCTATGCACGAAAATCCTGATGTTTCCATTAAGGTTGCACTTTTGAAGTTATATTCAGGGATAGGTATAATCATATGCACTGAGTTCTTCTTTATGAATTCTATAAGGCTCAAAATTGTTAAACAACGACTCTTGATTTGTATGCCAGCTCTATGTGGTAATGGGGCCATGAAGCTTCTTCAAAATGGGGAAGCCCTTCTACAAATGATGGTTCTCTGCATGGGTAGATCCCGCCCTCTTTCTGTTCAGATGGAAGGATTTAGACTTGCCCAACGCTTAGCGGTAATAATTGTAAACTGTTCTTTCACAAGATGTCTAATTGAGACACGTTAACTGTGTGTAAGTTATTGTGCATCATCTATTGCCCAGACAAATAAACAGGGATGTTTAAAAATGCTGAGCTTATGCTGCGAGCCTATTGTTAAAGCTATAATTGATGGAATGACTGGATGGACCTTGAGCTCGGGGAAGATTGCAAATGACCAGATGTCTTTGTTAGTGGAAGCTTGTCGCTTGGCTCTTATAATTCGCTGGGATGGGGAACATCATGATTATTTTTGGAAGAAAGGAATTGACAAGGTCCTACTTGATCTTCTTCTTGAAAAGTTTCAGAATGGACAGTCTGTACACCTTTTGACACTTGAAGAACAGATGTCTGAAGCACAGGAGGCTCTCAATGCTGATGTTCTTCTTGTTTTGAGGCCATACATGTGGGATATTCTCGGATGGCTGGCAATAAACTGTAGGGAAGATTTCAACCCCAACATTCATAGTCATGAACTTCTCATTGATATGCTTATTAGATGTGCATGGTAATATACTGCTCATATCTTCTAAACTTGCCTTGTTTTCCTGGAGCCAAGTAGATTTTTAATATCCTAGTGATCAACCTTTGTGTTCTGGACCCCTTTCTCCTAGTTACTGATTAATGCTTCTTTTTGATTGCATATTCCTTTGATAGCTTAACTTTTACGGATTTAGTTCGTAAAGGATGGCAAATATGCCAAAGTGATCTGTCCGAGACGTTCAGAAGTGAATCAGCATCAAGGGCAGTTCTTATGATGATTTATTCTCCCTGCAAATACATTGCATCAAAAGCCAGGTCTATGCTGTCTGAAATTCTAAAGCCAACTGGCAAGGAATATTTGAAACACTCGTTGCGCGTTCTCAATTTTACATTGACAAGGGATAATTTTGGAATACCAGATATGCTTCAAACTGGCATAAACTTGGTGGCTTTGACATGCTGTGCTTGTTTGCCATGGTACCGAAGTTACATTGTTAAAAGTGAAGGAGTAAAGACACTACTGGCTTTTATAAAGTGGTGCCTAAGCAATGATGTCCATATAGGAAGGCTGAGCTTTGCTCCTCATTTGCATAATATATTCAGTCAGAGGCTTTGTTGTTGGGTGTGCAAGGAAGACTGGGAAGGCAATGACATACTTTTATTGTATGGGTTGTGGGGGCTAGCTGAGTTACTACACTATGGATCTATAAGCAAAAATGTTGACATTTTTTCTGGCCAGGTGGAATATACTGAAGCTCAGTTTGTTAGAATGCTTCAGGAAATTTGCAGTGACAACTCTGCTCTTGGGCTGAAATGGAATGCTGCATACATTCTAAGTTACTTTGGATTTTATGGTTTTCCTTGTAAACTTGGGAGGCGTATAGGGAAGGCACTTGATGAGAATGAATTTGCAGATACACGAATCATCCTCGCAAAAGGGGAGTCTATGAGTGTTCATGGTGTCGTTCTTGCCATTCGATGTCCATCATTGCTGCCTCCTGAAGAATTATCTCATGATGAGAAAGCATCTGGTGGTTCTTCTTATCTTCACACATTTAAGAAAGATATTCGCTTATCTTCACACGTTGATAACCAGGCACTGTCCAAGTTGTTGGAATTTGTTTACTTAGGATATCTGCATGCCGGTGATGAACATGTGAAGAAATTGAAGATTCTTGCTAAACATTGTAGTTTGCAACCTCTATCAACAATGCTTGGCAGAAGACGTCCAAAGTGGGGCACTCTTTTCCCCATCTATGATCTTACCCCTGCTCTTGCTCCGACTGGGCATCACTTTTCGTATGGTTTGCTTCTTGATTTGTGCCTAAGGACATTTTTCATTGTGTTGGATCAGCGTGTCTTATCCTTTTACATTTTTGTTCACTAAGGTCTCTTGAAATGATACGTGATCCTCTATAGAAGGGTAATTGAACAGGCAGCCTTTGGGCTTTTTCCTTTCTGAGGCGCCCTCTAGTTTGCATTTGTTCAGTGTACACGGCAGTTGTGATAGTTTATATTGCCATTCTCTGATTTTAACTTGCTTTTTGTACAATTAGTTGGAATTCACCCTTCAACTAGGCACACACAAGAGAAAAATCATAGATGTTTTCCAAAATGGCTTTTATTTTTTCTTCTTTATTTCCTTCCCTTTTTTCTCATGTCCTTGTGTTATTTTTTTATTCTTATTTTTATTTTTTTATTTTGACTTGTTTCATATTTTTTTTTTGTCAAATCTGTGTTCAGGTTTGCAGTTTAGCTTGTACTTGTTCCTGCCATTTATATCTAGCTAAGCAATGATGGGTGTACATGTATATTCTAGGATTACACTGTATGTTCTAGACTTGTGAGATAATAATTTTTTATATCATGAGATGGTAAATTGTAAGCTCCACAAACTGTTTTTCCCAGTGGTTAGTTGGATCTCTTTTATAGTCTACAATTAGAAGAATAGATGGAGCTCAACATAAAATCATTGCCTTTTCTTATGTTTAAATCTTTTCTAACAGCACCAAACTGCTTTCCAGCAAAACTAGATAGCGTGCTATACCCTTGATGGATAGTTAATATGAGATCTACGCTGATGGACCTCGTGTGTGACTCTTTCCCCATAAGTTTGCTAGCCTGTCCATCCAAGTCAAAGGAAGAGTTCCCCCACCCAGAAAGGGCTTTTCTGCTCATTCCTCCTGTTACTTGTGAATCTTCTATTGCATGGGATTTATGGTTTTAAATTCTACAGTTTATTTGGTATATGCATCTTAGTTGATAGGATGTTTGACTAAATTTGTAACTTTGGAATAGAAGTTTTTAGGTGAATCTGTATTGTGTTTGCTACCTTCATGTGGCTAATCTTTTGGAGCTGTTGGTGTAATTCAGTTTGTCTCTGATTTTAGGGATATCATTTTGAAGCCAAAAGAAACTGAATCAATCTGCTGGAAATGTAGAACGTGCTCCCTGTCATTGCCGCACATGCATGCTCACAAAGTTGTATTGTCATCTAGTTGTGATTATTTGCGGGCTTTGTTTCAATCAGGCATGCGAGAGAGGTACATACATTAGTGTTTTGAGTATAGAACTTCATTTTCACACTTGTTTGTTGGTTCATTTAATTGATTGAAAGTGTTGAAACTTATAATACAACGTCAAGGGTTTGTCTGCATCTTATTGTATGCAGCTGTGATAAATAATTTGCTAGGCAGCTTACTATTTTATTTTCTTATTGTCCAACTTATCTTGTATTTGGGGAAAGTGGGCGCTACGTGGTGAGATTGGAAGAGTCTAGGTAATCCAAGGGCATATGTGTGTATGCAGGACATAGCTGTCCGCTGCATGCTAAAATAGTGGGATATTTATCATACAAGTATTCACCTATGGTGGACAAGTACTGGGTTATGGAGATTTCACGTAGTGACCTAGCTTGTTTAGCTTTCTTGCAAGTCTTTTTGTAACTGGTATTCATATTATAATAAACAATCTCTGAAATAGTAGTTTTAGAAGTCTTTCTTTTCTATGTTTCCTTGACAACCGACATTCCTGCTCTCCAATTTCATTGCTTTGGATTTTTTTTTTTTCCTGTTTTTGTGACATTTCTCATTTTATTTATGCATACAGTCGCTCCCAAACCATAGAGGTTCCTGTCAGTTGGGAGGCAATGATTAAGCTAGTGAACTGGTTCTACACTGATGAGTTGCCTAAACCTCCCTCTGGTTGTTTATGGGATAATATGGATGATGAGGAAAAGCTACATCAGCTGCAACAATATCTGGAGCTTTGCTGGCTAGCTGAATTCTGGTTTTTGGAAGACGTTCAGGATATCAGCTACAAAGTGATTGTATCTTGTCTGGATTCAGCCAGACAGCTGTCTATTAAAATAATCAAGATTGCTTCAGAGTTATCTCTTTGGAAATTGGCTGAAGTTGCTGCAAATTACCTTGCCCCTTTCTATCGTCAACTATGCCACACTGGTGATCTTGAAGCACTGAATGAAGAGCTAGTTGATATGATTCGTGATGCCTCTGTTCGGCTTTCTCAAGAAGGGTAGTGAGACTTTCCAAGTTGATTTTCTTTTCCCTGGATGGTTTGAATTTTCGAGTACAAGACAGAAGTTGAAACTTAAGATCTCCAAATGCAACGGAACTGAGGAATGCAGATGTGTTTGCCTGCCGGTGAGTTCTTGTATAGTTAGACATAGTTTTAATGAAATTAGGTTTTGATACTTGGTCTTCTGCTAATCATTTTACATTAATTCCAGAAACCAGGGTCATAGTTTCTAGCATTTCTGGGAAGAGCAATAGACGATAGTGTCTTTTGAATTTAGGTGCTACTACTTTATGACTTACCCACACTACATTGGTGGAGGGCGCACTTATTTGCCAATCTCAAATCTAAAATTTTCATGGGTATTTTTCAGGGTTCAAGATTGCAAACTGGGGAACATCGATTGATTTTCATTTCTTTCATGACCAACAATCTCTGTGCTGCGTTTTATCCGAAGAGTCGGATAGGTTCCTATCTTGTATCAAAGTGCTTAACCACTCGAGTGCTGCGGATAACAAGTTATACTATATGAAGCAGCTATTTCATGTTGTCTTGATTTAGCAATAGACCATGAAGGATCCATAGCCTTCATAATGGCCATTAACACCATGCAAGGCCTGCTAGGATATCGGATGATCAATCTCCACATCATCATAAATCGTTTGAGTCTCCAAAACACCAGTATATTCATATCACCATGAAAAGGAGGCAATATTTCTGCTAATCGCTTGCTGTCAATAGCACTAGCAAGTAAATTAAACTCGAGCTGGTGAAAAGATCCACGAACAAGTGCATGTAAAGTTGTAGCTATTGTTGAGAGTTCATGCCTCAGCTTTAAGAATATTAGCAAGATTTCCAGTTCCCAAATCATGGTAAAACCTAATAGCCTTAAATTGATTTCTTTTGGAGATAGATCCAAGTGAACGTTATTCAATATGCACATCGTAGGTTTATACCAAGCTGTTGAATCAGTCTCACGTAGACAAATCAAGCCGTCGTGTGCTTCGATCTCATACAAATACCTAAAAACTAATGCAGGAGATTTTGGAGAATATGAGCTATGAGATGTGGATTTGTTAAAATTAGGTCATCTGGAATGTTTAGTAGATATATTTATTTATCGATCATATGAAAAGAAGGATTTTTTTTACAAAATATGCTGAAATTTTATTAAGATATTTATAACCAGCTGAGGTTAATAATATCCTCAAATTAGACTTAAAAGATATTATTTTTGAGTTTTTAGTATTTTCCTATATAATTTTGGTCTTTTTTTTCTCTGTATTTCCCAGCTTTTTAGTTTTTTTTTTCTTTCTTTTCAAATTATTTTTAGAAATTACTTTTATCTCTCGGTTACAAGTTATTTGTAGAATAAGTTTTTACTGATAGAATATTATTCAGACTTTTTACCTTTTAGTGTAAGAATAACAATACATCTAGGGTTCATTCCTTATTTAATTAGTTCAAGCTGCGTTACGAAATGGTTGCCAAATCATAATCCAAGTGCTCAAAAAACAATCATCATCGCATCTCTCTCCATGAAGATTTCGCAAATGGCACTGTAGAAGAATCATATTTGAAACAACGAAAGAAAGCATTATTATATATATCATATGAGCTCGATAAATTAATAACCTTGATTAAATAATATTTTTATTCGGTCCGGTCCGGGTCGTTTTGAAATTTAAATAATATAACAATAACAATGAAATCTAAAAAATATTAATTTATAGAGCTTAAACTGATTGTTTATGATTTGATTTCTCTTACAGCTTTACCGGCTAGTTTAGCAGAAACCAAATCCTAAAGATTAGCAGCTTATCCTTTCCGAATTCGGAATCATAGTTCCACAAGAAATAAAACCCTTCCCTTGACACACAAGGAATCCTAAACCAACAAGGAATAATGCACTCTCCTCTACCATGCCGCTCTATAAAACCAGGAGAGGCTTGTTTATTCATATTTGTGTTTCTTTGTGTTTCTTTGTGTTCTAATTCTTGTATTCTTTTCGGTATCCTCTTTTTCGATGGAGACATCTTCAGGTTCTTCTGATAACTCAATGTCTTCTGCTGCGCCTTCAGGTCCTTCTGTCAAAAACCTTATGCTTTCTGTCGCCAATCTTTCCTTGACAGAAGGGAGAACTGGCACAAAAAACCGTCAGGGTTCTTCTCCAAGGAACTGCCTTTTGGCTGCTAATGGTGGTTCTTTACAAGGAATTCAAGAAACCAGGATTAATGGGTTACCACAGTATCAGGCCGGGTTTGCGAAATCGACTCTAGTTCCACCGCCACTGTTTCCTGGAACTATCTGGGGATCAAACAGTATGGGCGATGGATGGGATTTCCAAGGTTCAAGATTGCAGTCCGGGGCAAAGAGTTTTGTTCCGAATTTAAACTACTCTCCGAGTGGTTCTGTCGTCGATGAGGGAGCAAGTATTGTTGGTTCTAACACAGGACTAAGTGATTACAGTGTGGTGAAGAATCAAGAAAAGCCTAACAACGTAAGGAACTTCATTTGTCTGCTTCAAGGAGATAGATTTGTCAACTATTGTTTAGACAAAGATGGTTCAAGAACACTTCATGGCTTATTGAGTTTGAGGGACCCAGAGATTACATGTCAGATATGCAAGAAAGTTTTGGACTTGTCATCAAGAGGAATCCCCATTTTTTTCGAGCTGATGCTTAATCAACATGGATGGCAAGTCTTTTCTGAGCTAATTGATTCATTGAATCATCAACAGTTGAAATTGATTACATATGTGATAACCAAGGACTTGTCCATTTTTATTGCATTGACATTCCACACACACGGTTCGAACTTGATAAAGAAGGTCATTAGAATACTCAGGAGATCACATTTGATTTCGTTCGTGACCAACAATCTGTGTGCTGCGTTTCTTCTGATCATGACCAATCGGATAGGTTCGTATGTTGTATCGGAGTGCTTAAACCACCTGAGAGCTGAAGATAACAAGGCATTATATGAAGCAGCCATTACATGGTGTCTTGATTTAGCAATAGACCATGAAGGATCCATAGCCTTAATCAGGGTCATTAACACCATCCAAGGTCTGCAAAGATATCGGCTCCTGAATATCCTATCTAGAAATGCAGTATTCCTGTCGCAGGATCCGGAAGGGAACTATGTGATTCAGAAGGTCATATCACTCAATAATCCTTTATTCACCCAAAATGTATGTCATCTCCTTATAGGCCATTATGAAACCATATCCTTGCAGAAAGGAGGCAGTCATATTGTCGAAAAATGCTTGGATACAGAGTGGAAGGGTTGGATAATTGAGAATTTTCTAAGCAACACCAACACACTATTGCATGTTGCTAAAGATGCATTTGGTAATTATGTGATCCAGAAAGCACTGAAAGTCACCAAGAAATCAGGCAGTCCACTCTACCACAAACTTTTGTCGCGCCTGAAGCCGCATCTTAGCATTCTGCAGTCTGGATACGGAAGGAATGTCTTCAATTTGATCACCGGTGGACAGTCAGTTACGAAGGTGTAGTTTCATGCAGTTCCTGTTTTGTTCTCATTATGTCTTCACTGTGCTACTTCATCCGTAAGAGTTAGCTGTCTCTTAGTGTTTGAAGAAGGGTCTTCGGGGAATTTGAGATGAGATTCCCCCCTTCTTCTTCCTCTGTCCATTTTTAGGCAATCCTTTTTGTTGTTGTCATATTTACTTCTCGTAATGTAATGTTGTTCTGCAGTCCAGAAGGGAAATATTAACATAAGCAATTAGTTAAATGGTTATTGTCTTTTTTTGTTCCGCAACACCGAAACTTATTCCAATTAAATTCGTCTTTCTTTTCAGTATTATAATTCAGATTCAAATTCTTAATCGTTTAATCATTAAAATTTTAATATCATATTAAAAAAAACATCTTAATTCAAAGGCTTAAATTATTAAATGACATCCATAAAAACTTAAAAACTTTATATTACTCTGAACTTGTTATGATCGCAGAAGATAAAGTAGTGTTTTAAAGGTAGAATAAATTTAAAGGTAAATTATTCACGAAAGAAAAAACTAGCTTCACTGATAGAAAGATTTGACGAGAAAAAAAACATAACAGAGGGATTTTGCATGAAGCAATTATGACAGATCATGTTTTAAGCCTTGCCTTATTTGCAAGCAATATGTTTGAGTGGAATTTGAATAGAGAACGAGTAGTATCCAGCCTTGCATAGACTTCTCCTTCAGCACTATACCTTCATTGCAAAATAATTGAATGTCCCCGTTTTCTTGGAATTCCACTTCTTTGACAAGACGAGTTGAGCATAGAAAACATAAAATAAATCTGTTTCTTGTACGGTTTTGGAGTGAATTTGAAGGACATGAGACATATCTTTTCAATCCTCATTGTCTCGTCTCTCCTTTTCTATTTTGAAATAGTAAGCTTTTCTATTTTAAAATAGTAATCAAACGTTACATAAATGTTGAAGACACATTGAGTTTTTTACGACAAGCATTGTAGTCCATAATTTTGCCCTATAAGATTTAGATGATCATCTGTCTGTAACAGCAGAAATAATTTGGTGCTAATTAATCCAAGTGTGTTCAAGTCAATGCCCTCACCCTTAGGAGGATTTAATATGCACATGGTAGGTTCATAGGTAGAGTTGAACCAGTAACACGCAGACGCCATTGCATGAATTACCTAACTCGAACTTGTTCTTGTAAACATGGCTGCATCTAGTTCAAGGGAGCATTGCTCATCGCAAATTTATAGGGTTTTCTTCTAGTTCAATAACAAAATCCAAGGTCCAAGCGAATAGACTGCCGTAAGTTACAAAGACACCTGCACTTTTCACTCTCTTCTCTATTCAAAGCCATTGCAAGGTAATCCACAGTTACCAGCACAAGCTGTTACATAGAATCCAAACCATTCAAAGGTTTCTCCATCTATTCTTTTCCAAAACCAGAGCAGTGAAAAATAACCGCACTGTACAAGTCCTGAGACCAAAAGATTCATCACCACCCAATACAATAATGTTCAAACACAAACGTTGGTCAGCAACGATTGACAGAAAACATAGATCAGCAATGGCTCAAAAAAAAGGAGGAAAAAAAATCATCTCTCCACAAATATCAAACATAGCACAGTAGAATAATTACAAGGGAATAGAAGAAACACATGCTGTATAGCATTAATGCAATATAAACGATAGTTATGAGAGAAACAACTGACGGACAACCATCTATTGTTACAGGCAAACTTGGTAATTACTTGAAAAATTCAAACTCCATCGCAGCCTTATTCGACAACCATCAGCATCTGCTTGGCTTTATTGCCATTTACTACACAAGGATGTCACATAGCCCCTACCAGAACATGAAAATCACATCCACCCCACCTCCTTGATAACAAATAGTACAGGAAAGTGGGAAACCTCTTTGCAAACCCTGTACAAACTACCCCGCTACATCTCCATATCCAGAAACAGAGCATCAAAATAGGCTCTTGAGACAAAAAGGTAAAAGGACTGGAGAAATGACAAAAACCCAACAGAATTCTACCACAACACAGGAGAGGCCTTGTACAAGCTTTGTCAAGGCAGTAGCATGGAATTGAGTAGAAATGACAAAAAAATAAAACTAAATCCAAAAAGCTAAACTGACTCTCATGACAGATTGATCCCAAAGCCTCTGCTTCATTTAGTTCGTGTATTCTGAATTAGCTGTGGTGGGAGAACAAATTAAATGCATCCTTAAGATATTGCTGGTCCAACAATATCTCTGAGCTATATTCACTTGTACAGAACTGTGTTTCTCGGTGACCTGGTATCAGACTTTCATGTAGGTTCATATTAACTCAGAACCACTTCAGAATTGATGTCACCACCATTACCACCATCCTGACCAACTAAGGAACGCTGGGAAAGATCATATAACAGCTTTTTCTGGTAGTCATTAGTGAGGGGAACACTTGCACGCAAGAGCTCCATAGGTAGTTCCCTCTTAATAGATTCAGCTGGATCTGAATCTGATAGAGAAGACTGCATAATACCATCGTATTTATTTATGCAATATTTAATAAGCAGGCTAAAAAACTCATCAAATGAGGCCTTCCAAAGTGCCCCATTTGTCGCATTGTAGTCGCTAGCATCATGAAGATCATTTAATAGTTCAGTTGCTCTCTCCAACACAGACAATAATATGAGGGAAGCCCCATTTCCAGCTGAGCTTCCAAGGGGGCGAAGGGGCGGCTGCTCTGAGGAGCAAACCACTGCAGCAAGACAGGCACTGAGTGAACAAAGATCCATGCGACGAACACATAATGATACAGACCTTACAAGGTTATTTGTGGTTTCTGCAACTCCAATATCAAACAGGAGACCTCCAAACAAAAACCTTAAATGACGAAAAATGGCCATGCAGACAATCCGCATGAGATCACCACCCGGAAAAATAAGTTGAAGGTACCTTGCAAGGAGCTTCCGTCCCTTGGGAAGAGATACTAAACGCAAGAAAACAAAATCATCCTTGGGAGCAAGTCCAACTGTGTGGCCATTCTTGCCGAGAGGGTCAACCAATTGCATGGATGCTGCCAGCCCTTCCAACAAGGCCTGCCTCCTGCGTCTCAACTGGGTTCCACCCTCATGGAACTGATTGAATTCTAGAAAACGATCAATATCATCTACATCAAGAAGAAGGCAAAGACCATCTTCAATTGTGACTCTAGCTGCAAGCATTGGCTCCTGTTCTAGGGGCTTCTCAGCAGAATTCTGCTCGGTATTACCACCACCAGTAGAATTTGGAGGTTCAACTTCAAGAAGAGGACGAGGCCTACGAATCGAAGAGAAAGGAATTCTTCCAAGAGCATCGACCTGGAGAAAAGCATGCGGCTCAGCATTAGCTCGTGCTCGGGGAGGAAGATCCCTCAAGTGAATTGGGCAGAAATGATGTCTGAGCTTTGCCCTGGCTGTTTTTTTTGAAAGGCAAGCCTGGTGATAATAATCATCCACGTATGGGTCATTACTGTGTGTTGCAGCTAGCTGCATTCTGAGAATAGTTTCAATTTCATCAGTAGTCATATGCTTGGATCTGAACTGCGGCCAGCCAATATCAAACTTCTGACCATTGACATCAAAGCCTTGTTGAGGATAACGCACCATTGGTCTAACTTTCTGAACTGATTTTGGTCTTTGATCTCTATCGGTCAGACCAAGCATTGTGTCAAAGTTGTTCGTCATTGGCGGGGATAAAGAGAGATGGGGATTGAACACTTGAGATTGCATGCCCAATAAATGGCCAGATGATGACTGAACTGGGGGGTGCAACCTATGCTGTTGTGACTGAAGTTGTGGGATCAACTGTGGAGGCATGATCCCGTTCTGATGAGATAATGGTGGTTGCAACATATTGGTCAAGCGGTTGGGATGATCTCCAGGATATAAGCCTGTATGGTTGACCCATTGTTGGCTTGGTGGCCGGCTATTAGCAGAAAGACCAGAACTGAATTGAGGCAAATTCCCACCGTAATGTGGTGATCCATGATGTAAGCTGCTCAATGGAAGCTGAGAATTAGAGAAGGGAGATAATGCTATTTGGTGGCCACCAGCAAGATATTGAATATTTAGATGACTGCGGTTCGGTGAGGACTGTGGAGATTGGCCACCCAGGGGAGGATTTGAAGTGTAAGAAGATTTTGGCACAAGAATAGGTTCACTAGAGTAGTGTTGGTGGTGTGGTTGCTGCTGCTGCTGCTGCTGCTCAGGGTATGAAGAGGTTCGGTATAGATGCTTTGATTCTGCAACGCGAGCAGTAGAAGAATATGGCTGCGACGACCATCTTGTGCCATCCTCAACGCCATCTTGGTCAAGTAGCTGCTGGTCAAACCAATTAGGAAAATCCTCTCCCTGTGCCCATTCAGCAGCAGATGAACCTGGAAGGTTTTATCACAGATCCAAAGTTGGAAAAATTGCCTATTTTTTTGTTTTTTTATAATTCACTACACTATTGAACACGGATTAAAAAAAAAAAGGTGCAAGTGCATCATCATAATAAAGAATTTCGAAATATCATTGCAGAACAAATGTCAAGCATATTGATTCTGTTCTGCCAAGTCCAGAATTCCAACTTGCCCAACGAGCAAACCTACACCCTTTTTGGGCTAACTTTGAACTGCATTTACCTAGTCTATCATTAAATTTAAATGCAATTGGTAAGACTGAAGGAACTCAAGTAAAAAAAATCACAAAGTATAACAATCTTTGCCAATTAAAAATATCTGCCTGAAACATTCATGTAGAACTAGAATGAATACCAGTTACATTTCTTTTTAGTAAAAAGTGGCATTGGTAGATGTCTATTTCTTATTGCAACAAATTTCCATCTGGAACAAGATATTACCAACACCGTCTCTATTCTGATGTTCAAACTGTCATACATTTGACATTAATAACTTGGTTGTAATTGAAGACACTAGTGTGCCGGAATAGAGTCACAATAAGGTATCTGAATTTCCCTAGAACGTTATGATAGCCCACTTGTATGATTCTCAACCATGTGCAGCATTAACCCAAAAAATGTAAATCGCTTGACTTTAGCAACAATCATATCATGATAAAGTGATAAAGCATTGGAACGAAGAACAGCACACCAAAAAAAATAAATGGGTGCTGCTGGGAAAATAATACCACTATAAGTTCATGGATTGATTAATAAATCACATTAATAAAGTAAATTATACATTGGAATACTTACTTTCTCTGGAGCCCCTATCACTAATTATCCCAGTGCTTCTCGGTCCATTGACACCCTTGTTCAACTGCAAAAAAAGAGCAATCAAGCATACCCAATTAAGCAAACTCATCATAATTTAATATTTTGAGATACTTCTGACACTGATACAAAGATAAGAAACAGCCTGTATACGTGCTACATGCCAATTAGACCCAAAGTAAACAAACTTGGTTACTTTTTCTTTCCCGTCTTTTTCCAAATTGGTTACAATATGCACCAATTACACCTACTCCTACTCCTTTACCAAACGGAGCTAAGGCCCGACAACTGAAAACTAACATCACTGTCATTTGCTTTATTTAAACTCAAACCATCTTCTAGAAAACAAAAGATTCTCCACATTGTTGAAGTATTATCAAAGCATAAAAAATTCAAGTAAACGCAAAGCATTTCAACTTTCCTTCACAGAAGACATTACTAATAAGCAAATTTGTTCAGAAGTAAAACAAGTTTTCCAATTGCTCTCCCTTTTTCCTCTCTGGATGGAGGCAGGTTGCTTTGGAGATACCATATATAAACTGATGTTGTGTGGTACTAAAATAAAAACTGATCCATCATAGGAAATTCTCCTAAAGATAGATTCTCAAACATGTGGACTAATTTGCAAGGAGATAGAATGAAAAAAGAATCGCATGCATAAAGCAAGTTCTCACTTGTCAAAATCAGAAGCGGTTTAAGAACATATTAACTACATAGTTGCAACCTCAAATCCTACATAAAATGTGCCTAAATATCCAGCCTATTTGTTTGCTTCAACAATCAGAAGGCCCTCAATACATGAATACAGATGGCTTTCTTCCTGCTTGTTACACACGTTTGCACATGCGGACATGAAAAGAATGATATATTAAAGATATTCTACAATGCAACCTTGTCAAATAAAGATCATATTATATACAACCTTCATAACATACACAATAGTATGTCTAAGTAGTGGGCTGACCTTTGAAAATGTAATTGCAAGATCATCAATGTCAGATAGAGATCGTAAAACCTCACCCTGCAAATAAGAAAGGAACAGTTAGTGGCACCAACAGACTAGCTACTGCTTTTGAGACAGATATAACAACCAATTTATACAAATCATACAAATTCACACATTATTCTAGAGTTTAGGACCCAATACTGAAGAACACATCCCCTGCTTCCAAATTCTAAAAGAAGAGCCACCAAGAAAATAGGATTGTTTGTACCTGCAGCCCCTCAATCATTATCCAATTTGAATCACATCCCTCAACTACCAAATCTTCTGATATAGTATTTGATCATGTTCCCAATAGTAATGTGGTAGGGAGTCCATTCCACAATTTCAACAACTGCTGCCAGTATGAAGTGCAGCAATAGCACAAGATGCCTCACTGTTTGAACAGTGGCATAACAAAAGGTCAATGGAAGTGTTAAATGTCAGGACTCTAAGAGATTGGAGGATTTAAAGATTGATAGTTGAGGGACCTGTTTCAAAATGAGTGATACTAGACAAAGCACTAAACAGAACTTAGAATCCTAATATTGACCCCCTTTGTTGATACTGCATTGGTAATTTCAAATGCTGCCAAAGTACAAAGAGTGACACTTGATACACCACAGAAGATCCTCATTCTTATCTTATGAAGTTCAATCAGATATGAACCACCTTTCATAGTTCACTCTGGTTCTTTCACAAGAGAAAAGGAAAAAAGACAGCAGAGCACCCATAACGAAATTAACGAACCACTTAGTTCAAGCATCCTCTCTGAAGCAATCTCCTCAATGAGTTGGAAGATCTGCTACACCAAAATAACCCTAAAGATGTGCTACATTCATTTCTCTCTTTAACAAAATTCTTCTTTTATTCACAGGAAAAAAAAACAACAAAAACAAAAATTTACACCAATTTGGCAGACCTACATATCCACAACAAAATAGCACACTCCCCTAATTCTTCTAAAAAAAACATGTAAACGTTCCTAAGAACCAAAAAGATTCCATTTCCATGTAAATCAAAGAATCAAATAAAAAGGATAGAAGATCTCAAGATGAAGGGAGGATGGAACCTCTTGTCTATCAAAGAGAAACTCTTCCTCTTCAAAATCAGCGGCAGGCAACTCCTCGCCATCCTCCAACCCACCTAACTCAACTTCCTCAACATGATCTTTACCAAAGAATGCATATTGAGATGCATCAAATACAGCACCTTCTGCCCACAAAAAAAAAAAAAACCGAGAGAGAAAACCAGGTCAATTCCAAGTAAAATGGCACCCGCTCCATGTCTAGAGAAGCTAAACTCACGTTACAAAACCAAAAATGCATCACACAACTAGATGGCAAGTGCTTAAACGAGAACGCGGTTACGATTTACACTAAGCTCGGCTTTGAAGCTAATTTTAACTAAAAAATGACAAGAAACGTTACCATATCAGCCATTAACATCAAAAGCAACAATAGAATTTGAAGAATCAAGGACCAACTCAACTATTTAAAGCTAAAACAACTGTTCCATTTAACTTCAAATATACCCATTAAATTCTACTAAGCTCAAAACAAAGCAGATCCTATCACACACCCAAAAAAAAATTCTTACACAAATACAAAGCTAACCTACAATTTTTTAACGTTGACCCACAAAACCAAACAACTTAAACAGACCATTTAGACAAAATCCCATGATGTTTTATTCTATTTTCTCGAGAAACAAACACAAAAAGAAACAAAACAGATCTTTACAAAATAAATAAATAAAACAACGAAAACAAACCTGTAGAGTTATCTCCAATCTTGGGAGCTTGTTCAATACTACCCCCATCCATCATCATCTACACTTTCTTCTGGGTTTTTTTTTTTTAAATCTTTAAACCCACAAAAACTGAAAACTTCAAAACCCCTAACCCAAACAAAATCCAAATCTCACAAAAGAAAGGCACTAAATTCTAAAAACCCTTTTAAGGGTTTTTTTGTTGAGAGAAGGATTTGTTTCTGTACAGTGAAGAATTGGGTACTGCTTAGCCTACGATAATGATTCAAGCTAATTAAGCTATAAAGTTCTTTTTGGATTAGAAAGCAAGGAAGAGAGAAGCCCTGGAGAGAAGGAGATGACGATCGATTAACATTAGAATATGTTTTTTTTTTTTTTTTATTGCATATAGAAAAGAATAGACCATACAAAGAGAGGTCGGTGAGTTTTTGTAAAAAAAATAAAAATTGATTTCATATTTTTTTAATTTAGTATTCGCATTGTATTTAAAAAAAATGGTATTTTTATTCGTATATAGAAATAGTTATGAATAATTCAAGCTCCACTTATGATTTGGCTTCATGTCTGAATTAGGTTTTGGTTTTTTTTAATACGGAGAGTTCGATGATTTTTGTTTTTAAATATATTTTATTTAAAAAAATATTAAATTAATATTTATTTTAATAATTTTAATGTACTAATATTAAAAATAAAAATATATTTAATATATTTTAAAATTAAATAAAAAAAATATAATACACTATAATATCAAACCCGAACACCAGCACTAAAATTATTTTAGTGTAAGGATTAAGTTTATTTGGAAGTGTGGTTGCGGTTGTTTTTCAAAGTGTTTTTCATTTAGAAATATATTAAAATAATATTTTTTTTATTTTTTAAAAATCATTTTTGATATTAGCATATCAAAATATCTAAAAATACTAAAAAAAATATTAATTTGAAGTAAAAAATAAATAAAAAAATTTTAAAATTTTTTTAAAAATATTTTTAAAATCTAAAAACAAACATGACTAATGACTAAAGGTAAAGGTAAATAGAGAGGTACGAGGCATCTATCCACCATTTTTATTTAGAAAATGGGAGTTTATTTGTTTTAGTGGATGGTGGAGCCTAGAAGATGTGACTGGAGACTATTTATGTGTTAGGGTTACGAGTTTAGTGATAGAGATTGACTTATTGTTTGGATTATTCTTTTCTTTAATGGGATTTTTTTGGGAAGGTATATGCTATAGGGAAATGAAATGAAGGTAAATTTTTCATGAATGACATCCACTTGTGCAAAGAAATAAGTATAGAGATGAATTACCTAGTTGGTGGCCCAGTGGTAAAAGCTTGGGACCAAGAGGTTTGCTCCCTCTGTGGTCTCAGGTTCGAGCCCTGTGGTTGCTTATATGATGGCCATTGAAAACTTACATGGTCGTTAACTTCAGGGCCCATGGGATTAATCGAGGTGCGCGCAAGCTGGCCCGGACACCCACGTTAAACTAAAAAATAAATAAAAAAATAAGCATAGAGATGGTGATGTCATGGTTTAGTTTAATAGAGTGTTTGATCAATACAAGCTATAATAGTAATTGATTATTAAAATTTAATTGATTATTTAGTCGGCCGAGCGGTTGGCCGCAATAACAAATATGCTCTTAATCATATATTAATTGACTTTTAATATTTTAGGAAATTTAGAATTGATAAATTCAATTAAATTTGTGTTGATGAAAATTAAAAATATATTTGAGTTATTGATGGTAAATAAAAAATCCATTATTTTTTTTTATTATAATCGTTTAAAGATGACTTGATCGGTTGTGATTTCTAGAAACTCTCTTGCTATGGTTAACTAGCTTCTTTTCTTCGAGCTTCTAGTATGGGATATGAGCAATTATATGAAAATGGCTGGACTTAATCAACTAATGATACACCTAGTAAAGCAACACCATGTTCAAGAAAGGATGGCTTGATTGTTCAGCAATGGCTAAGAATTCCTTAAATAAATTAATTTAATTCTTGATTTTAACTGTTAAGTTATATTTATTTATTGGAGTTAAAATCTTGCTTCAGATAAAAGTTAAAAATATTAAATCCTTGATTTTGGTTTAAAATTTACTTAATGAAGAAAACATGAAAAATAAGTGCCTTGAATAACCTTTTCTCGCAGATAGAAAATATGTTTTTACTATTTTATTCTTACTCTAAATAAACATTTATTATTGATCTAGAGGAAGAAATTTGATAAAAAGTATGTCATAGTTATGTTTTCATGATGAATTCGTTATTGAATAACATGTCTATTATTATTATACCCAACCCTGCCTAGTGGGTTAATCTAGAAAATTTATGATCTAGAATTTGACCAGAATTAAGTTTCAATTTAAACTAAAAAAGTAATTGAGTTGATTAAACTCGGTTGATTTAATGGGTTGATTCATGACATGATCAAACATTGTTTAAACTTGATCAAATCAATAATAAATATCTTTTTAAAAAAATTAAAATGACACTGATAAAAAAATATTGATTTAAATCGATCTAATTATCTATGAGTTGATTTGGTAATGCAATAATTCAATAATCTACCCTTTTTGAATTAGACCTTGAACCGGTGTGCACAACTATTTAAAAAAACGATACAAATAAGATAGAAATATTTTATTAGTTATTCTTTTGAATCTATTTATAAAAAAAAAACAATACAAGTAGGATAGAAATATTCTTATCATTTTTTATGGATCATGAATTTTGTAAGCCCCTAGAAAATGAATGCATGAAATTAAGTAAAAAAAAAACTCAATAGTAAAATACGAAGCTTTAGCGTAAAATATGAAACACACATAAGTGACTAAGGAGAAATTAAGACCTAATATGGGAAAGACAAAGGACGAGATGACTAAATTGAAAAGGCATGAGTAAGTAAGGGATAAAAACAAAAAAAAGGAAAAAACCCGTCAGCCTTAGGATGAAGAAGAGGGTTGAAGGCAAAATAGAGAAGGAAGGAAAAAGAAGAGACACTCTTCTCTTCAGCACCTCTTCTCAAATAACAAGTGGAGAAATCACATGCAAGTAGATAATTGAGAGAAAATAAGGGGTTTGAGTGAAGATTTAAACACAAAAAACAAAACAAAATGAGAGAGAAGAAGAAAGGAGGTTGGCAACAACAAAGGGGAGGTGAAGAGAGGCCAAGAGATTTGAGGGATAAAAGGTTTTAAGGAGCAGAAAACGCAGTTAAGACAAACCCAAAACCTTCCTTGACCAATTTCTAATACATTGGGTTAGTGTTATACAAGATATTAACCCTTAGATTATGGTTCTTGAGGGATTTTTCTGGGGTGGATAGAAGTGAAAATAGAGTGTAAAAGGGGGAGGAGAGGAAGACTTGATAATGATAGAAAATATTGAAAAACAAAATGAGTAAGAGAAGGCTTGAAGCCTTTCGGCTAGACATGAAGAGGATGAAAGGGGGCACTTTTTAATGTTGAATTGTATATGCATGTTAAAATAAACAAGTGTGGGATCATATAAAAGGCTATGATGTGTTGAAACATGAACATGTAAATAAATTTATGTGGTGCATGATTTTGTGAAGTTTAGTTTTGAATGTGTAAAATCTCAAGAATGAGTATGTAAATTTTTAAAGAATGTACATATGAAAAATATTCATATGGTCTAGGGGGAACACCGAGAACAAGATCTTCTATTGGTGAAACTCACTCGACCGAAGAAAGAGGTAGGTAAAATCTTGTCTACAACTCATGAAGTTAAATCTGAGTTTCAGATTAATAATGAATGCTAAGCATGAAAGTAATGTGGATGAATTGTAAATATGATGTGAAGTTAATGTAATTGAGTTGCTTTCACAATGAGCGCCAATCAATGTTGGGATTGTTATGAAGTTTTGGGAAACTAATAAATTTGAGTTGCCTATAACTTATAAAGTTAAATATGAATTTCAGATTAAATATGAATGCTAAACATGAAAGTAATGTGGATGAATTGTAAATATGATGTGAAGTTAATATAATTGAGTTGCTTTCGCAATGAGCGAAAGCCAATGTTGGGATTGATTCTAAAATTTTTCAGAAATCAATGAATTTGGGTTGCTTTCACAATGAGTGAAAGTCAATGTTGGGATTGTTTCTAAAGTTTTCGGAAACCAATGAATTTAAGTTGTTTTTTATAATGAGCAAAAGCAACTATATATATATATATATATATACAGAGAGAGAGAGAGAGA
>Ga0307517_10001718_pt1 | contig 36099 bp, 23 predicted proteins | sample 23_EM_MG_FD_194515 | JGI IMG/M metagenome (GOLD analysis project Ga0307517, IMG submission 194515) | Populus trichocarpa ectomycorrhiza microbial communities from riparian zone in the Pacific Northwest, United States - 23_EM | ecosystem: Host-associated > Plants > Roots > Unclassified | place...
TTGGGTGTTTAGAAGATGTTTTAAAGTGTGGTAGCGATTGTTTTTAAAAGTGTTTTTCATTTTAAAACACATTAAATCATATTTTTTATTTTTAAAAAATTATTTTTGATATCAGCATATCAAAATGACATGAAAACATACACTGTTAAGTCATTCAAGTTACTAGTGAAAAAAAGAAAGATAAATAAAGACTACTCTTAATAAAAATAAAAATAAAAATATGGAGAAACACAAGAACACAAGTCTGAGTTTCAGCTCAACATTGCATGATGAAATAAGAAACGGTTACTGTAAAATTATCATGAACGTTTAAGACTGTGCCATAAGATTATCATATTGTAAAGGAAAGAAAAAAGAGAGCTTATAGCTGCATAGTTTTTTATTTTATTGAAAAATAGCATTGTTTTTTTTTAAATAGTAAAATAATACAATTTTAAAAAATTTGGCAAAACAACATGGTTGTTGTTGGTGAAAACGTGATATTCCAAAGAAATTGTTAAATGAATTGAAACAAACTACAATGAGAAGATAATATAAGAAAGAAATTAACCTTGAAATGTTGAATTACAATACCACATGTGCTATTAAAAAAATCTCTATAATATAAATCTAACGACATCTAAAAAAGTCAATAACAACAATCATAACAGGTAACATGAGCCACACAAAGAAGTTAGGTGACTTTATTGTCTCTAATATCATGTATGGTCCACTTCAATTATAGATGGCGACCTTTCCTAGTTGCATTAGATTTATTTTGTCGGTATCTCTTCAATAGTATAAATAATTAAACAGGGTTATCATTGAAGGTTTGATGTGTTTTTGAAGTTTTTTTTTTCTCTTTCCTCTCTCTTGATTGCAATTTGTGTTAGCCCATTTAACAATTTGTTTGAAATATTTCATTTTTAATCATGACATGCACCAAAATGTGATGATCACCCAAACTTTTTTTGCCCGTGTTGTTTGAACATTTTTTTTAAAATGATATTAATATATAAAAATACCCATTTTTTTCTCTCCAAAGATCAACCATCCAATGTTGAGTTAGTGCTAGTTTATTGATTGTTATTGAGTTAATGCTAGTTTATCGATTGCATTTTCGCTGCGACTTTGAAAAAAAAATCTTGAATGTAAAATAAAAATATCTAAATTGTCAAAAACTTTTTAGCACTGTAATGAATCTTAGCACAACTGTTCAAACTTGAAAAATCGCATGGGAGTTGTCCTAATATGATATTGTTCACCAGGTGGGTTCAGAGAAAATTAATCAACTTAATACTAAATGATATAATTAAATAAAAATCTTATATTAAATGATGAAATTGAAAAAAATATATAAAAATAGATAAAAAAACTGAATGAATTAAAAAAACTCATATATATTAAAGAATGAAATTGAAAAAAAAATAAAAGATAAAAAAGGGCAAAAAAGTTTTATTACAAGATAAAAAAAATAAAATTTACCACTTACTCTAGAAAATAAAATCAAATTAAACTTTGTATTAAAAGATAAAATTAAAAAAAGATAAAAAAAATTATAGAAAACCCAATGAAAACAAAACACATGGAATCAAAAAATTAAAACCCAAAAGATTACAAAATGGTCGATAAACCCAAATGGCCAATTAAAAAAAAAGCCACAAGACTGTTGAAAAAACTTAAACCCACGCACTTGGGTTTTTATTTTTTTCCACTCTTTTTTTTGAAAAAAAAAACAATCACAGTTTTGAGTTTGTTTTAAAAGAAATATTGCTCTAGTGTACAAAGTATGCTATAACCACTTGAGTTACTACACAAAGTTAATATAAAATTACTAAAAAAACATATTAATCAATTCGAGTTTGTTTTAAATGAAATATTGTGCTTCATAGAAGTTAAATCCGTGATCTCTGAAATGCAACACGCACTAAGAACTCCAGCCAAGACACGAAGTTGATTTAAAATAATTAAAAACCTATATTAATATAATTTACTGTTTATATAAACAATTTAAAATGCAATTAAATCGAGTGTCAACGTTTTTTAGTTGCTAGTATAATATTACTTTGACTAGTCAGAAAGGAAAACGTGTACCGTGATGTAATAAAGGTATTACCATGTATGTCACCTCGTTTCAAAATAACGTGAAAGCAATCTTGTCCCGTGGGTGTGTGAAGTGTCACCTATGATGCCATCATTGACGACATTCAAAAGAACAGAACCCATTGAATAGCGACGGATCGCTCGAAGTGGCAAAGCATCCACGGTTTTTAAAAGGAAGTGACGATCTTTATAACGACGTTTTTCCGAGGAAGTGACGATTTCTATAGCGTGGGAGCCGAGGCACATTCCAACCCCCTAGTGATTCCGTGCTCTGTACTCGGTCCATATTTATTCATTCATAGTTGGGCTTAGGATAGACGTAGGCCCAAAATCATGACGGAACTCAAAATTTATCTCGGTACACATGGCTCAGACTAGCCTTCCCGAACACGAGCCCCCTAAGAGCAAACGTCATCTGCCTGGAATTTTGGAAGCCTCAAGACCCAATCAGTCCAGAGCACGTCACCCTCGGGATTGAACTGGGGGGGCACCTTGATGGTCCAGCGTGCTGACACCCCAGACAAGAAGAGATCTTCCTGGTCCATTCAAAATCTTCGATGAGACCTGTATATGTAGTATTTATTATTTTTTAAAAAATTATTTTTAATATTAATATTTCAAATCAATTTAAAAATATAAAAAAATTAATTTTTAACTAATCTTTATTAAACCATAATCTCATATAAAAACTAAATTACATCCCCATCTAGTCAAATTTATTAAGTTCACTGGCAGTCAATAAGATAAGATGTATATATGGTTTAAATGTGAGCCCTTATCTTAGAAAAGTGTTAGGGATTAATTTAAATAATCATTATCAATAATATATAACCCATAAATTTAACTTTTTCTTTGTCACATTAGCCTTTTATCTAGAAGTAGTTTAAAATTATAAATAACAAGAGAATAAATTATAATACCACTGCATTAATATACTCATGTGAATTCAAGGTATATATAAATTAGCTGAACTCCAAGGTTAAAAAAGAAAAGCTTTCTTTATAAAGAGTTTCATCTTTGTTTTCAGAATCCTAACATTTTCGCTGTAACAGGACATACATGCTTATAGCCTTACAAGTTCTTCCCGCTAGTCTTGAATTTGACTTAATTATCTGATAATCTTGAAAAATCATAAAACCACGTCAGTTTAAGGTTGTTCAGTAACCCTATCACTAAGCTGACAATTAACTTTAATAAAAAGGATTAATTTATGATATTCAAATAAAAATACTAAATGACCAACTCATAAAAAGCTACTAAATAATCGAATCTATTTTATTATTTTTTATAAATGAACCACTCCGTTGTTTCCTCCTTCCATGTCTGGATTTGGGTCGAAGGGGATTGAATATTAAGGGCCAGCCTTTCGAGGAGGTGAAAACAATTGGTGACTATGCTGCCTTTCCAATTTCTATATTCATATTTTACTACGGAAGTGCTCAAAACGTTAAACATTTCAAAGCACATATAGCAGAGAATTCAAAAAGTTTGAATGTATTATTAACGAAGAGAAACAAAAACAGCTCTGGAAAATCAATAACAAGCAGGTCAATAACTAAAATAAGATGGCAGCTCTTGTTTCTAAGGCTTGTAAGCCCAGAGAGGAAGAATACAATAATGAAATATGTCCCCAAATGCAGGGAAGAACAACATGGGAAATTGACTACAAGAAACAGAAAAAAAGGTGAAAGAAAATCCTGTAGTTGTTGGCTTCTATGAGTGTCAACAATGGGTAAAATCTTCTTTTATGTATTGATATTAATTAACATATTGGCAGATCGGCTGGAGGAGGCTCGACACTCTGTAAAATCCCAATCCCCTCTTCTACCAAAAACGCCATGGCCAGACCCCATGTGATGTGAACATCCAAGTGACAGTGCATTAGCCACACACCTGTTTAATTATCACAAAAAAATGTTAATGAGCTTAACGTTCAAATTGAAGCACATCATGGATCAACTTTAGATCAACTTTAAATTACCTGGGTTGTCAGCAACAAATCTAATAACCGCCCATCCATTCACGGGTACTGCAACTGTATTCCTCATTGGTGGATCAACAAGGTTGAATTTGGATTTATCAGTTTTGGGATTGAAATTCCCAAATCCTTCAGCGATGATGTAGAAGTCGTATCCATGGAGATGGATCGGATGGTTTTCTGGTGTGACAATGCTCGTGTCCTGTAGCACAATCTGCACCCTTGATCCGTACTTCAACTTGTACAGCTTAGTTCCACGAGCAGGTTGAAAGAGGGAACGACTAACATTGCCAGTGTAGTCAAATTTTACTTGTGGTTTTGCTGGAAAATCGGTGGTGAAGACTCCAGGAATTTTTTGCTTATATGCTTGCAATAGCGAGGCTTTTGAAGGAAACACAAAGGACACATTGTTCATACTAGCAGTGAAACGAGTGCCGTTGGGTCCTTGACACCGCCTAGCTCTAAAGTTTTTGGGACAATTGTTGAGTCCTAGGCCGATTGTGAAGAAGAGGTTCTCATCAATATCGGTCGGGACCTCAACTTTTCGAGGACTTCTAAAGCTTCTACTGAAGGCTGTGACTGTAGCTGTGTCATTGTAAGCTGGAAGTGGTGGCATAAATGGTTTCTTTGTACACTTCGCAGGGCAAAGAACAGATTTGTATTCAAGAATGGCAGTGGTGGTAGTATTGTCAAATGGTGCATTTTGCGCACTTTGATAGGCTCGGGCTGCCATGTAATATCGGCCAGGTAGTTGGTCGCCAGAGATCAAAACATCTGTGGTTTGGCCAGGTCCTAGCATGATGACCGAGGTGGTAAAGGGCTTAAGATAGGATGCATCGGCACCGACAACTGTAAACTTGTGGTTGGCTATGGTGAAGAAAAGTGGTTGATTGAGTGCAGCATTGATGACTCGGAGGAGGTTTGTCTCACCAGAGTCGATCGGAACGATGGTAGTATCTGCAACAATAGCAGGTCAATGAGATCATCATCTATGAAATACTGATGTGATGACGCTTCTGTGCACTAATCAAATTTCAGTTATTTTAGTTGGAAGTCTTGGAAATGGTCTTCGTCTGCCTAAAAGGCCATTGGGCTACACCCCACTAAGCCCACAAAGAATTCTTAGATCGTTACAGTTTGCAATATTTTCATAAAGCCAAAATGTCTTTTTTTGGAAAAAGATGATTTTGGAATAGCGACCCAAATTAAAAAAGGGCCCATTTAGGCTTCAAACTAAGCTATTCTCACAGGGCTCTTCTGATGTAGTTCAGCAGGTCCTACATTGTTTATTTACTAAAGCACTGTTTGTGAGCATTGAGCAAATACACAGTGGTTAATTTACCTTTGCTGGAGCAGTTAAAAAGATCACCAGGTTGACCGTTAATGGTATAAGCATCAGATATATTAGGAGCCGCTCCGGTTCTAGTTGCTTCCCTCACCACATCAATAGGGTTCGCATCCCACCATTCACCTGAACATCATGGTTCGTTAGAATCAACAATTGTAACAAACGAATGTTTATTTGATTACTTGGTCGAAATTCACAGATTCAGTAATTAATAATGATTTGCGAGGAAATTAATGATGGATAACTAATTACCAAGGAGTATGGGTGTTTCACGCTTTGGCTTAGAGAATGGATACGATGATCCTTCTCTTGGATGGATGATTAGAGCACCATAAACAGTGGCTCTAAGCCAGGAGCTATGAGCGTGCCACCAAAGTGTTCCTTCTTGTCCTTCAATAGTAAACCTGTAGGTGTAACTTCCACCTGGTCTAATTGGGCATTGTGTCACAAATTCTGGCCCATCTGCCCAGCCCGTTCTCATTTGCCTAATACCGTGCCTGCACAAAAAAAAATGCCACATGCTCCATATAAGGATTTGTCACGAACATATATATATATATATATGAATTATGAACAATCTGGAAAAGTTGAAAGACACGAATGCTATTAGTTACCAGTGAATGGTAACATTATATCGGGCTCTGTTCACAACTTTTACAACTAGAGTGTCTCCGTTCTTCACTTCCAAGGTTGGCCCCGGGAACATTCCGTTTACTGTGATGCTGTTGTGGGTTTTGCATAGCCTTTTCACTTTTGTTGCTTGAACCTGTTCAAAATATATCAAATTAATGTCAGGAGAAAGAGGAAGGGGAATAATTTATAGATTACACACACACACAAACACAAGCAAGGAGAAGGGAGTTATTTAGACATACAGTAAAATCATGGTGGTGGGTTTTTGCAATAGCTAATGACATTGCTGAGGCCAGAAGCAGGAGCAAGAAGAAAGAACAATGGCGATTAGCAAAGATACGGTTGATAACCTCCATTTTCTTCTTTTCTGTTTAAGACACCAAGCCTTAATTTCCTTGAGTGGTGATTGATTAAAGTAAGTGGTGATGAAATTAGGGAGTCAAGGAAATCCTTTTATAGGATGGGTGTGAAGCCTAACGAGTTGTTTGAGGTTGGCAGATTAGGTTTTGATCTAGGAAGTGGTCAGATTTCTAGAGCAATAAAACTTACTTCAATCCTACAAGAGTTGTTGCACCCACTGGCATATCGAGATTGAATAATTTCTCAAATGCTTGTTTCACAAGTCTTTTCGCTAAATTCTTGTTGAATTTCAACAAATCACCATCATTGATAATTTAATTTTTTTGTAAGGAAAAAACAAGGGATTGTGACTCAGTCCCTTCCATTTTTCTGTGTTCTGTTACAAGGAAATGGGGTGCTATTTTTTCTTGCAATTCCTGTACGTCTCTTCAATGTATAAAACTTCAACATCTATGATCGTCAAGTACCAGAAGAAACCCTGCACGCAGGTCAAACTTGTTAAAGGCAAAGGTGCCGGCGTGGGCCTCCGAATCTTGTACACACATGTTGAGAGCGATGCTCGAAAATTACTTCTTTGTTGGACGAATGCTCAGTTAATTTTTTAATCAACTTAATTAACCTTAAGAGTTCAGGGTTAAATATTGACACGTGCATGAACAATGCTACCACTTATTTTAATTCCTTATTAAGGGATAAGCCGTGCACTATTAGAGGTAATTTATTCTCATCAAATGTTACTGAGAATATAAGTGATCTTGTCAGCTGGTAATTGTACCACTGGCAACGACTTCATCAATTTTAGATTCGGAGGATATATACCGATTTCTTTGGCCCAGAAAAAAAATAAAAATGAAGACGTGCGGGGTTAATCAGCACGATGCAGTTCCACCAGCTTGCCGAAGGACAAATCTGAGGATGGCTGTATCAAAAGTGATAATATCTTATTTAATTCTTTTAATTTTAAAATTAATAATTATGTAAACCTATAATAGCCTTGAAAAAACTTAAATTCATGATAATTAAAAAAGTGAATACAAGTTCTAACTAATAAAACTACTCCTCGTAATTAAGTTAATGTGATAATTGGATGGACTTATGTACACGATGCCACTTTGGAGACCACGGAGTCTTTGATCATATGTTAAACATGGACCACCCGATCCCTATATTGAAAGTCTTTTTGTAAGTTGAGTGTAGAGTTATTTTCCATTGTTGTGCGAGGTATACAATTAATTATTTGTTTGGTCCAACGACAAATTTCTCAACGATGTATAATTAGGTCGGAGATGCTTAAAATAGGTAAACAAAAAGGCCGGTGTGGCTAAGAATATACAACTCTGTAATATGATTGCTTACATATTGATTTGACGTGGTATATTGATATCATCACGGGTTGTGTTTCGAATTAAATGTCATTTGATTTGAGCTGTTATTTTTAGTTAATAATTTGTCATCATCCAAAGCAATTTTTTTTAATTTAAATTGCCAATAAAAAACAACAAAAAACGTTAAAAAAATGAATAACTGCTTCAAAAGATTCCCACAATCTTAAAACTCATTCCAAAAAAATAATAATTCAATAGCTGAAATAAATTTCATTATAGAATTATTCCAAACAAGCTGTTTATGAAGTATTTAAATCTCGAACTCCCAAGATTGAAAACAGTCTGATCTCTTCGAATTGAAGCATATCAAGAGAGAGACAAGGATGGTTAAGGATCTTGATAGGTGAACAAGATTGGAAGAGAAAAAACCACAGTTTGGTAATGTTAGTTATTGACTTCTTAAGAATAGATTCTCAATTAGTGTCTCGTAAATGAGGATATGATTGAAAAACAGAGAGCTCCCTTGTCAAAGTTTTTCTGGTGCTTTATCTTTGATCACTTTTTTTTTTCCTGTTATAATTGAAACATTAATAGCTTGTTGGTCGACCCTGCTTTCTTGGCTTTTCAATTTCCATGGTAGTTGTGAATGGTGTGGTTAAACTCGCAGAATAAAAACACTACCGTACGAACCCATTCTATAGGCCGAACAAGCTGCAAAGAACCTAGCTGTGGCAGAGCACAAGAGCCTGGGGAGGCCTAAGGAATGCGTCAAATACACTCTCCCTTAGGCCTTAACTACCAGTGGTTATATATGCTTCAGAAATGATCACATAATTGGTGGCCTGCTTGTAAGATTATGGGAAACAGATCATCACTAAACATGCTAACACAATACAGATCCATATTATTTTTTTGACGGCATTCCTATTGGGAAAGCTAAAGTGGTTGGCATGCTGCTGTATGAAGCATAAACCCTATGCATATTCACGAACAAGCCGCAATGCTAACAGAAAGAGTGATGAAGCAAAATCAGTGAATCAATCCCACTTATGCGAAGGTTCACATATGGCTTCTGCTCAGCAATATTATTGTCGTATTCAGCAACTGACATTTCATTATCAATAACCAAAGATTGACATCACTTTTTTATTACGCGACGATAAACTTCAAAAAAGTAAGGAGAAACCCGAGATTTTATTGTGCCCACGATAAACTTCACAGCCAATCTCTGTGAGCTTCGGTTTTGTAAGTTTCTTCTTCCTTAACTTCTTTTGTCGGGTACGATTAACTAAACTTCCTGTCTGTAAATAAGGAAAAAAAACTATATGTTGTTGCTGCCCAGGATCGAACTGGGGACCTTTAGTGTGTAAGACTAACGTGATAACCACTACACCACAGCAACTGATTTGTTGTCTTCTGTATATTTATTAATATAATTACAATGAAATACACTGTGGGATAATCCTTCTTTTTTTTTTTCTCCCTCTTTTTAAATTTCCTTTCAATGCAACGACGCACCCGTAACTGAGTCCCCTTCCTCCAACTTGAATTTCATATTCCCAATTGGGATCTCTAGTTCTTAAGAGAGCAATGGATGCCGGGGTAAACTTATTGCTTAGAAATTGAAACAGCAGGGATTAATTTACTAGTCTCTTTAAACTGTAGAGACTAAGTAATAATTAACTATGCATTGTAAAATTAATTTATTTTCTCTTAACCTCATAAAAGGATAACTTGTTTCAATGAGATAGCTGAGCGTGCCATTTGAGCATATAATATAATTCAGCGGGTAAGGCCAGCGGCTACAGAATGAGTTGAAGGAGGCAGGTATGATGAATAGGTGCGGGCCAATGCCAATGAATGGAATTCATATACATGGATTGAATAAAAGCATTAAAATGGTGTGGAGAATAGTTACGAGAACTGGCCCGACCTGATATGTCAACCAAGAGCTTTGATCAGGTCTGTTTTATTCAAAACCTGGTTGAATTTTTTTTAAAATATGTTTTTTCTCTTAACCAAAAATCTTTTATATATATATATATATATATATTTTAATTGGTTGTTAACTAATTTTAAAGTTTACTATATACATACTAGAATAATATTTTATTTTATTAATGTGGGATTTGAAGCTTTTTATATATATACTCTATGTTCAGAAAAAAAAAGTTATATTTTTTCAATATAAAATAATTTTTTTTTTTAATTTAAATACTTCAACTTAAAAGGCTAGAATAATATCCTTTTATTGTGGGATAAAAAACCTTTTAAAATAATATTTTTAATTTTATTATTTACAATATATATAGTTTATATTCACGTAAATTATTTCTTAATATTTTCACATGAAATAGTAAAATTTTAAATATTTTTTTTAAAAAATTTTCAAGTTGACACGGGTCAACTCCTGGACCGGGTTTGATAATTATGGTTTGGAGGGATCTTCTTGCAATCATAATTTAGATTTTTGCCTCAAATTGAATATTCCTCAAATTAAGTAAATTTTGAATTACATCCCTCATGTTTATGGGATTAAGAAACAGAGAGAACATTAAATTACATCTTTCATCAAAAGGTAATGCAGGGGAAAACGAAACTAAGACACTACAGCTAACAGAACCCATATAATATTGTCGGGCTTATGAATTCCAACAAACAGGTACATTTTTTTATTGCTGATCTCAGCATAGAGGCAGATCTTCTGGAGGCGACTCAATGGATTGCAATTGTCCAACTCCATTCTCTACCAAGAAAGCTGTGGCAAGACCCCAGGTGATGTGGACATCCAGGTGGCAATGCATTAGCCATACACCTATTTATGCAAAAGAAAATGGAATCATTTAATTTAAAATCGGAGTTGAATTGAAGCTAGAGTTTGACATCTTAGAATGATAATGCAGAATTGTTTTTTTACCTGGATTGTCTGCGACGAATCGAATGACCGCCCATCCGTTTACAGGGACTGCAACTGTGTTTCTGAGAGGTGGATCAACAAGGTTAAATTTTGATGGATCTGCTCGGGGATTATAATTCCCAAATCCTTGTGCGATAATGTAGAAGTCATATCCATGAAGATGGATTGGGTGGTTTTCTGGTGTGACAATGCTCGTGTCTTGCAATACAATCTGAACCCTTGAACCATATTTCAAATTGTACAGCTTAGTCCCAGCAACAGGCTGGAAGAGGGACCGGCTAACATTACCAGTGTAATCAAATTTTCGTGGTGGATTTGCTGGAAAATCAGTGGTGAAAACTCCTTGTATGCGTTGGTGATGAGCTTGCAACAGAGAGAAGTTGGATGGGAGCACAAAAGATACGTTGTTCATGCTTGCAGTGAAGCGGGTTCCGTTAGGCCCTTGACACTGGCTAGACTTGTTAAAATTAGATGGGCAAGGATTGAGACCTAAACCAATTGTGAAGAATAAACTCTCATCAATGTCAGTTGGGACTAAGGTTTTATCAGCACTTTTGAAGCTAGTAGTGAAAGTAGTGACAGTGGCTGTGTCATTGTAGGCCGGCAACGGTGGCATGATTGGTTTGTTTGATGAACAATTCTTGGCAGCACAGGCGGAAGATTTGTATTCAAGAATAGCGGTAGTGGTAGTATTGTCGAATGGTGCATTTTGCGCGCTTTGATAGGCACGTGCTGCCATGTAATACCGTGAAGGTGTCTGGTCACCGGAAATCAAAACATCAGTGGTTTGGCCAGGTCCAAGCATCAGGACTGATGTGGTGAACGGTTTGACATAGGATGCATCCGCACCAACGACAGTGAACTTGTGGTTGGCAACAGTGAAGAAAAGGGGCTGATTGAGTGCAGAATTGACCACTCGGAGAAGATTAGTCTCGCCAGAGTCTATTGGCACAATTACAGTATCTGCAAAAGAAATTCATATTCGAGTAGATTAGTTTCTGTGTTGTTGATGGCTTGCATAGCCAAGAACTACTAGCACTGGGAATTCAAGTTTCTGTTGAAGTGTTCTGGACCTGGGCTTGTTAGTGAATATCCAGCCCATAAGTCCAACACTACTAAACTATATCCATCCAAATAGAACAGTTTATACAAACTATTGTCTCAGACGTTTAGTGTACGACTTTGTGGGTGGATGCTTCATGCTTGGGTCCACGTCAACATGCACGCGAGTGAAAAAAAAGCATCATTAACACCACTAAGTTCTGTCCTAGGATAAAACAAAACCTTCGATTAGACATTTAAACCTCTGCGCGCTATGGACTTGTTGTTTCCTCCCAGCTAGCTAGAATTTTCCTTGGATGTTAATCATGTTATTCTAACTGATATAGCATGATATATGGCCCATGAATAAATAAAATCCAATTGCCTTTTTCTTCTTTTTTTTCTTCCTTTTTTTTTAATTATAGAATACATGAGTGTATAATTTTTTTTTTTTTGGGGCCGTGAGACTTTGAAAGCGATCGATCCAATGTGCTTGTACCGCAAGCTTGAGTTAAGGATTCGTTTACAAGAATATTGAAGCATACCTTGGCTAGAGCAGTTGTAAAGATCACCAGGTTGACCATTGACGGTATAGGCATCGGAAACATTTGGTGCTCCTCCCGTTCGAGTTGCTTCTCGCACGACATCAATTGGATTCGCGTTCCACCATTCACCTGATCATTACACGATAATTAACCACCGTTAATCATGGTTAATATCATTCTACAATATTTAGTTCGTTAAGCTACGTTTTCTTTGATAAGCTTGGACAAGCAACAAATATATGCACGTACATAATGTATATAATCGATAGCTCTTAAACATGATCAGCTAATTAGCCAAGAGTCAAAAATTAATTTTTCAGCAACGAGTTGTTTGATTACCGAGAAGAATTGCTGTTTCGCGCTTGGGCTGCTTGGAGAACGGGTACGGAGATCCTTCTTTCGGATGGACAATTAGAGCACCATAAACAGTGGCTCTAAGCCATGAGCTATGAGCATGCCACCACAGGGTCCCCTCTTGCCCTTGAATGGTAAATTTGTAGGTGTAACTCCCACCTGGTCTAATTGGGCATTGCGTCACAAATTCTGGTCCATCTGCCCATCCCGTTCTCATTTGCCTAACGCCATGCCTGTTGGGGGAAAAAAATGATACTAATATAATTAAATGCAAGCCTCGTGGTACAATATACAAGGTTAATTACTATATAATTGTTGTTGTATATATATACTTGTCAAGAAATAAAATTATTGAAAGTAAAATTAAGATTTTACGTCATGTGGAAAAGCTGAAATACGAGAGAGCATTTATTTACCAATGAATGGTGACATTGTATTGGGCTTTGTTGACAACATTGACTACTAGAGTGTCTCCATTATTCACTTCCAGTGTTGGTCCCGGAAACATCCCATTAACCGTGATGGAATTCTGGGTCTTGCACAGCCTCTTCACTGGAGTTGCTTGAATCTGAACCATCGATCATAATATAAATATCGTAGTTAATATTTATAGCATCTAATTAAGTAGAAGAAGAGATTATGATAAGCTTAATAAAGGAAAGAGAGAAGAAATACACACAACAAAATCATGGTTGTGCGTTTCGGCGTTTGCCAAGGACAATGCAGAAGCTAAGAGTAACAAAAGGCCCAAGAAGAACAAAGAGAGACGATGATTGATGGCAAAGATGTTGTCGAAACCCTCCATCGTTCTCTCAATCAAAACAACCTTCGCCTTGATTGATGGTATTAGTTAAATTGGTAATGTAGTGTGGAGAGTGGGAGAGAGGAAGCTCTATTTATAAGAAAATTAGACGCACAGGAATGTGCGATGCTGGCAGATTAGGTTTCGGTCAAGAGCCAAGTGCTCATATGCAGGGGCAAACTTAGTTCAACCTCATAGGAGTTAGTTAGCTTGGTGCACCCACTAGCCTACGAAAAAGCGTATACTTTCTTTTAGTGTTTGGTGGACAATTCTTTCTTAGGTGCTAAAATTCAACCAAGCATCAATACTATAATTAATTATTTGGAAATAAAATGGACCCTATTCTTCTTAATCCTTTAACTAAACAATTTAGCTCACAGAAGGTCGAGATTTGGTGTTTTTTGCATGCTTTCTTGCACAGATCACAAAACGGAGTCCCCATCCTTATATTTTAAAATATGAGGAGAGCAATAGTCCAACGCAAGGGCTTTATTTTATTTTATACCCCCGGCCCATGGGAGGCCAGAAAACGCCTTTCGTCCCCCCCTCGTCGAGTATATGTACAGTTCGATACAACAACAGTAGCGACAAAGCACGTAATGGTCAAACAGCTTCTTTTCAATGCAAAAAACTTCAAACTCCAAATGGAAATTATACGTTCTCATCGTTTTTATATTCTTTTTCCTTTTAACAAGGGTGATTGCTAGGACGACGTGGTAGATATTAAAGTGTTTCGTAATTGAAGGGGACTACCTACTTAATTGATAAATTTATACCCAGGCTCACGACTAATTAATAACTCTATTGCATGTAACATCACCCATCTGCGAGCAAAATGCAGTCCTTTTCATCAAATATATATATTTCTTAAGCAACCGTGATATTAGACTGACGTGTCGAAGTGTTTGAGAAGAGGAAAGCGCCTGCTGGTTGACCTTTTACGTAGAATGGTCCAGGCAGGAGTGAATAGTCTATTTATGAAGATTAAAACATTACGTAATTCCTGTAAAGAAAAGGTGTTTGCAGCCATTGCTCTTTTTATTCTGTGTTTGGTTGATTCCCGAGATATTTTTGAGGCCTTTACCTATGTAAAGAAATGTTTGTTCCCAAAACACATGAGTCGTGGCCATACAATTTGAAGCCATACTTTCGTTATCTTTAGGGTTAAGAATTGATCATTTCATTAATTAGATCATTAACCGTATTTCATTTTTTAATTCTTTTGTTCAAGACTCTGGGTAAAAATTCATATAGATTTTAAAAAAAATTAAAAATATCTTTGATGGATGCACAATTTGATAAAAAGATGTATACATTTGATTATTAGATAAAAATATGATTAAATCATTATAGTGGTTTTGTAGTTCGCTTCTTTTACATGTCACGACAAGATAAATGGATTAGTTGAGTTCAACGGTCAATTTTATTGAAAACGCGACCTAATTATTGCTTTCAATTTCTTGAAACAAATGATAGCTAGTGCACGCAGAGTATTAGATTAGTAAGTGCTTTGTCACCAACATGCTCCAAAGCATTTCTTCTGATTAATAATGGAGTCCAGAAGCATGCATGATCATCGATTAAAAGTTAGATGGCTGAAAAAAGTGTTATCATGCAAGGGTTACATACAAGTCACCAGTTTAGGTTAAATGCCCGGGCCATAGCTGAAGATTCAATACGGTTTCCTTCCCCGAATGACTGTAAAAGTCGTCTTTAGTAGGTGTAATTAATTAACGTGATTTAATTTGTAGTAGAAAAATGCTGGGTCTAACCAAAAATTTCTTTCTTGGAAACAGTAGGTTTGAAATGCATAAAAAGAGTCTGGGATTAATGATATATAGGGCATTAATTAGGTACGTAGCTTATGATGAATATCACAAGAGACAGAAAAGCATAGGAACCATGGATTTCCGTGTCTATTATTCCATTCGTCTAAACTTGTCAATGCATGTTCGAACAACTATAAATTATCTTGTTTGATGTTTTTCTATGATCGCGTGTTGTTTCCGATTTCCTGTCGTTAATAAAGTCTTTCCAGCAAGAATTAGGTTGATAGTCGATGCTTGGAATTGGTGGTTCTTGTTGTTGGTGGTCAAATTTGACATTGAATTGCCAAAATAAAAAAAGAAAAACAAATCTTGCTGTCCATAACATCTTTTGACAGCATTATTAGTGAGTTTATACAGTTTCCACGTTCTTAATTAACGTGATCATATATAAGCTGTCCCTCCTGTATTAGAAATTATAATTCAGTTTCATAATTGGCATTCGATCGTGGAGTATTTCATTAACAATATTTTGTGATAGTTTAGTAAATTTTAATGTGATGTTAATTGACTGGTTTTATGTTTTTAGCAAAAACAAGGGTATCTTAGAAAGGAAAATGACTAAAATCGTCGCATCTCAGCAACGTAATGTATATTCTGGTGGAGCAGAGCACTTACAGTCCAAAGATTAGTTTTTGTGATTCTTGGAAAAGAGAATTTGGTTGGAAACCCTTGCAACATGAGGATTAAATAATAATTTACTCTTTTTCTTAAAACATAAATTATCCATGCAAAAAATAGAAGATTTTTTTTAATATATAGTTGGATAAAAATCTAGTAGTTAAATTGCTTTCTACATTGATTTGATCGGTTGTAATTCGTAAGCATTGCTCTTTTTTTCTCCTCAGGGATAGAGAGATTAAGTTGATCTTATTTAATAGCCGCCTGGAAACTTTTTTACCCTCATCATCTCAACAAGCTCGCTGATAGAGAGGCGAAAGGACATTGGAAATAAAACAAGGATTGAGAAATGAATCATACTCTCTCGCCACTCCTACATGCACTGGGATTATTACTCAATGTTCTCAATGCCTAGTACCAAAGGGAATTATTAGGTACCCAACGCCTTTCAAAAAGTGAGAGAAATCCTTTTAAAAAGACAGCCAGGGAAAAGTTCGAAAATGATGGATATCCCGGAAATTGTGTTTGTCGGAAATCGGTGGGTCGAGATTCTGGCCAGCAGCCTCGAAAACCAATAATGATTCTCTTTTTTTTTCCCTTTTCGGGGCACAAATGAAGGGACATTTGTAAAGTTATTTTAAATAAGCGATCCTAATGCTTTTCCTGTTTATTTTGCCTATAAACCTGCTCAAAGTCTCAAACTGAGTTTTAAGCTAAAACTACTTGATAAAAACAAAAAAACTTCAAGGCTTCGAATTAAACTTTTTTGTTTTTTATATATCAGGATCATCACTAAACTTAAGAAAACCCCCACAAATTTATCATAAATCAGAATTGAACGGATCTAACCAACAAAGCAGAAGGAGATTCAACTAGCCTAACAATCAAATCAAGCACAGTGGAGACCTTGTCACACGGCCTCTATATAGCAGGTGCCAATGTGAACTTATATGAAATCACCTTAGAGCACAAGGAAAAGTATGCATGGTTTGTTGAGGTTGGGTTAATTGGCAGTTGGCAATGCCTAACAATGTAGAAATATAAACATGCAAAAACGAGCTGACATTAAGTCAAAGTCTGCAAGAGAAATTTACAAGGGAAGAACGGATATTAATCTCTTTGAATGTAAGCATGGAGGCAGAATGATACAGAGAGATTGATGGAGATTGGATAGGTGAACTAGAATGAATGATAGAATAATAAGTTGGTAAGTTTGTTATTGACTTTGAGAAAACAAAGTGTACATTAGTAGTGTGAATATCAAAACATTAAAGAATTGATTGAAGAGCGGAAAGTTTCCTTGTCAAAGTTTTCTGGTGCTTTGTCTTAATAAAACTTTCGCTCTTTGCTTTCTTTTTTAGTCATTCCCATGTGTTTGGTCAGGTCCTGTTCATGGGCTTTCATTTTCTTTGGCAATTTTGAATAGATGGGTGCAAATTTATAATATTTTGCTGCCATTATTCCAAGAGTTTTCACATGGCATCATCTTAGCTTGTGAATCATGCATGTATACCTTTCCTCGTAGCTTGTTCCCTCAAGAGCCAGAGGATCAGTATTCCCATAGGACCATCAGCATGCCTGCAGCAACTAACGACCACTCAAGCGGCGGTGAAGCTAGAAATATTGGTTAACAGAGCGAACTGTTTTCATAAGAAATAAGAAAATTATGGAGGGCAATTACTTAATTAATCCTTAAAAAAAAGAAAGGCATTGCGCTACTAATTAATGAGTGAATAGTTCATCATTATGATTTGCTAACTGACACTTGAATACAAGCTACCGAGTCCAGTCCATTGGTTACGTTACTGCCATCCTCCCCTGTAGGTAGGCATCGGGATTGAGCTGTCGTACAAAACAATCTATATTGGATTAATGGATAGATTATGGTTGTTATTTTTTCTATTTAGATATAATTATAGTTATCCTATTGTCCAAGAATTTCTCGGTATCCATCACGATCCCTGATCATAATTCATTTAATTTCTAAGGATATCGTAGGCTTGTAACTTACGAAGGATTCGCAAATCAAAGCCCAGGGCTGAATAAGCATTCCAAATGACTGGCGCATAACACATCTACTGGCCCTTTGGATCTCCGTTCATTGCACATCTGGAGCACATTTCATCAAAGCATCGTGATGTATCTGGGCTTTGATTAACTGTGCCTCTGTCAAGTTATGGCCTCAACACAAACAAGTTACCGGTTCCAACATTTGTTTCTGGATGCAATAAACTGTTTTGATTTCTTTCAGTTCACCTGTTACTATCAAGAATTTTTAAAATTCCTCTCTTTTTGTTCAATCCAAAGAGCTGACTGACTGACTGTAGTAGTCTGCCAGAAAGTGTGTACATCAATGCCAAAACGTTACGTGAAACTAATGCAAATAGTAAAGGATAGATTAGTTAAATAATCTCTGTAGCTTTCGGAAGCTAGATTGCATTTTTACCTTGCGGATTGTTTTATTAGAAGATGAACTTGGAAATCAAGTTACGCAAATCATCGATCCTTGATAAAGAAGGGCCGTGATAGTGAACTATCATCTGAAAAAAAAAAAAAAAAAAACTTAACCAAGTCAAGATTGAAAAGAAAAATCTTAAGCTTGCAAGTCAGAAATTCTTAATACGAACATGGTAAAAAAACTGTCCTGTTCTTCAGATCAATTGGGAGAACCTGCTTATAAAAATCAAGATGAGCTGAGCCAGAACAAAAATATCCTCAAATAGATCGGAACAACGTGTATTTACGGACACTATAAATAACTCTTAACACTAAGACTCGAGAATGAAAGAATTGTAGCAGTTTTCTGAAAACTAAAAAACTGATTAAATCGAGAAAATTAAAAAAAAAAAACTAAAAAAACCGAACCGTGAAAAAAATTTGATTAAACCGATTAAAATTTTTAAAAAACCAATCGGTTTGGTTTTATAAGGCTGAAACTGAAAAAACCGAACTGAACCTAAATAAAAAAAAACAAAAAAAAACCGAGCCAAACCGGTTTGAACCGGTTTTTCTTCTAAAAAACCGAACCGAACTCAAAACCGGTCGGTTTAAACCGGTTTTGGGTTTTTTTAAAAAACATTTCAATTTAATTATTTTTTTTTTATAAAAGCTGAATCAAAACGAAAATAATCACCCCTTTTATTTCCTAAACTCTCTGGCCACCAAATAAGTAACCTCATTTATGGAGTCCCTTCCCCATTTGTTGAAGGAACCCCTGCATCATCATCTCTGGAAGGTCCGGGACTTAAAGCTGTCTCTGGTCTAATCTCTTCCAATTGCTGAGGACTTGTTGAACTTCTGGTCGTGTTGAAGGTGAGGGATCACCACAATGCAAAGCCAATTTCAAATGTGGTAAGCAACTTATCACCGATTATTGAGGCATCTTTCATCAATTCCAAGACAAAAACTTCATTAGTCCACTCTTCTTTGACAATAGAGGCAATCCGTTGAGGCAAATCCACACCATTCATTGGCTCACCAGGAGACTTCCCGGTAAGAAGTTCCAAAGTACACTCCAAGGCTGTACACATCTGTTTTTGTGTTTTTGCTATCTTAAGCTTTGAAAGCTCTGGTGCTTGATATCCTAATGCTTCTGCAGTTGCAATTACATTAGTGTTGGCAGCAGCTGTCATTAGCCGGGATAGTCCATAATCTGCAATTTTTGCATTTTTGTGCTCATCAAGAAGGACATTGCTTGATACAAGGTTCCCATGTATGATATTCTCATTGTCGTGCAGGTAGAACAGGCCACGCGTCATGCCCTGTGCTCTTTGCATTCTTGTTTGCCAATCAATTGGCGTATCAGGTCCTCTAGCTGCACGTGCAGCAAGTTAAAATACAGCATGTTGCTAGCTGAAGAGAATAGCTTGTAAAAATATAAAGCAAATTAAAAGAATTTATGCTTTTGATGGAAGAATGTTGCAAGAGTCCCTTTAGGCATGTAGTCGAAAACAAGATTTTTCTCTCCTTAGGCCCCGAATAACAAGCCCTTAATGCCAAAAGACTTGGGTGCCGGATTTTACCGAGCACATCAACCTCGTTTTCGAATTCTTTCTGGCCCTTTGAGATCTTTTCTCTTAATCTTTTCACTGCAACTTGATTCCCATCCTTTAATGTGGTCTTATAGACAGTCCCATAAGTGCTCTTTCCCATAATTTCTGCAGCTGCACACAAAAGATCATCAGCTGTAAAAAACCATTGACCCATCAAAATGGCTAGTTCCCCTCCAGCCTCTCCACCAGATTCAACTTACACCTATCGCATGATCAATAAACATTTTCTACTAGTAGAGGTACGAACTATACCAAAATCCTATAATTCAAATGTAAACTACATCATGTGTTCATCAATCTATAAAGACAACACTAATATAATATATACTATGATATTTTACTCAGAGTAATGTATCCTCTTCTCTTTTGGTTTTTGGTTTGTTTCTCTTTTCAATGAAAAGCTTACCGTTTTTTTGGATTGATAAACCAGAAAGGAAGGTGGATCTTCGTAAGTGCTAGATTAGCCAGGCAACTTCATAACACTGTAGTAAGAATTAAGGGAGAATAACGATTTAATGCTTCTAATGCATAAACGAGGACCTATCAAGCATCTTATTTCTCGTACCTTCCTGTTTCAGATTTTGAAGCCTGGACCTTCGTTTTAAAGACTTGATCATCTTCAATGGACCATCAGAATTTATATATTGAATGTTGTAATAAACAGCCCATTACTACAGGCCTTTGATTGTCCTAGAAAAAAATACCACTAGCCCAATTCTAGAGGAATATTACAAGTGGGTTTTCTTCGTTGTTTGTTTGATGGCAGAGAGATTATTTGGCCCAGCAAACAAACACACCTTTTTACATTTTTTTTCTCCCCGTGAAACAGCTCAACGTATTGGAGCTTGGAGGTTCTCTCTAGTATCCATTATGTCTGCGTATTTAGAGTCAGTCATGCATATAATCACACATAATTCATAGATAGTGATAATGACGAAGCTGTCAATTTCCATTCCATGAAATACGATAAAAGAGATGGGATTTTCATATGGTTTGAACCACTTAAATGGAGGTAGCTTGAGATGATATATTAGGTTGGACTAGTCTATATGAAATCATAAATTATGATTGATAAAAAACGACGAAGATCATAGTTAGTTGAAGTGCGTGCAAACTGGTTCAAACACCCATGTTAAACTAAAAAAAAAATGACAAAGATCATAGAAGGTATCTAGAAAATCACATGGTACTGTTTTTTTATTAACTCACAAGTGGCGTTCTAGCAAAGGAATCTATGAGCAGTCACTAATAATCCATAAATACACTACATGTAGTAATCAAAGAGCTAGGTATTTATGAAGACAACTCTTAAAACATGACAAGTCAAGCTGTATCTTCCTTTCTTTGCTAGTTAGAAGAAAGCTTCTATTTCATCTTTTAAGGTTCCAAAAGCCTCACCGAAAATAACCTATTTATAAAAGATATTACCTGAATGTATTAAAGGGTGTTTAGAGTATGATAGTGATTATTTTTTAAAATATTTTTTGTTTAAAAATAAATTAAAATAATATATTTTTTAAATAAAAAATATATTTTTAATTTATAAATATAAAATAATAATTTTAAACATAAAAAAATTCAAATTTCATGTAAATGGCTGTTTGCAGTTACAAACAGCGGCCGAAAAAATCTTGGAGCCTTCCATAGGTGAGGCCCAGAAGGAGACCAGCACAGCTGCACGTTATTGAATAATCAATGATGAACCCAATTAAATGGTTAATCAACAAAGTGCATCATCAATTAGGAAGAAAAAATGGTGATTATTAATAAACAGATGACATCTCATGACACCGACAAATCGCCCAGTTTAATTTTCGTTATCATACCGATCGATACATCGAATAATATCCCTTCGAATCTCCAATAACTCTCTCTCTCTCTCTCTCTCTCTCTCTCTCTCCCGATTCTCGAATGTCATTAGCCTTGTTCCTCTAGACTCTCTCTCGCTCTTGAGGTAAAGATCTCATAACGAACACCACGCATTTTCCACACTAAGTTTCACGCGCCGCCAAAATGTCCTCTCCTACAATCCCGATCTCAAATCCCCAAACCCTATCCCAACCCCCGATAGCAACTCCCGCTTTCCGCACTTTCCTCTCTCGCCTCTCCATCTCCATCCGCCAAGGCTTCTCTCAACGCCGCCCATGGTACGAGCTTATAGACCGATCCTCCATGGCCCGACCCGACTCTATCTCCGAAGCCGCAACCCGCATCCGAAAAAATCTCTCTTATTTCAAAGTCAATTACATAACCTTACTCGCACTTATACTCGCCTTTTCCCTCCTTTCTCACCCCCTCTCCCTCCTCGCCCTTCTATCACTCCTTGCCTCTTGGATTTTCCTCTACCTCTTTCGACCGTCAGATCAGCCTTTGGTTATTCTCGGCCGTACATTCTCGGAACGTGAGACGCTGGGGATTCTTGTTGTTTTGACGATTGTTGTTATTTTCTTGACAAGCGTAGGATCGCTCTTGATCTCCGCTTTGATGGTTGGGTTTGCTCTTGTTTGTGCTCATGGCGCGTTTAGGGTTCCTGATGATCTGTTTCTTGATGACCAGGAACCTGCTAGTGCTGGTTTCTTGTCTTTCCTTGGCGGCGGCGCCTCTTCCGCCGCTGTTGCGGCTGCTCCTGCTGTTCTCGCTCGTGTTTGATGGTGATTGAACACGGTTTGGTTTCCGTTTTAGATTAGTGGTGAAAAGATTCAATGGTAGAACAATTGCAAAAGATTTTATTAGGGTTTTGTAGATCGGAATGAATTGGAAATTTGATGCAGCATTAGATCTTTCAAGTAATTGATCTTGTAATGATGAATTTGATAGTTTCAAGCTTTTTGTTTCTAATTTTAAATTTATCTTCCTTCCTTTTTTTTTTCTGTGGTGTGGGTGTGCTATTATTGATTAATCATTTCTTAAGACCTAATTAGTGTTTTACTTTAGTTTGTGAAAATGATAGTTGGTTGACAAATGACATGAGACTTTGTTTAAGGTCTGAGATTTGCATGGTTGAAAGTGGACTGACTCTGTATGAGATGGAGAAGCAATGAAAGATGAAAGTTTGTGAGCTAGTTGTTTGAAGAGTCATGGCAAAGTTTAGGGTTGCCAAGTTATGATAGCAGGTGGGATTGGATGGGATGAATTTGTCAAGTATTAGAAAGGAAGTGAACCTGGGCTCTTGATAAATTAGACTAATTTTTTGTTGCAAGTTATCTGGAGCTTTGGATTGCCATACTGTATTCTTTTTCAGGAAAGGAGCACTTACATGATGACATTGAGAGCTTAAGGGAGCTTCAACAATAACTCAATGTATTGTGCTTGTAGTTTGGCTTGCTCTTAGTTCTTTGCCGGGGCAAATGTGTTTTGCTTCTAGCTTGTTTTGCCATGCATTCGAGTTTCGAGCTTACGTCCAAGGGGTTTAAATCCTCTTAAATACAGATCAAGCTGAAAATTTTCCTTGAATGTTGTGTTAGGGTATTTCCAATTGTTGTCGTGATTGCTGAGTTTGTTAGCAGTGAGGAAGGTACACGCCTTGTGATTTATGTATGAGAAAAAACCCAAAATCTTGGAGAATACATGGTGGGCATTTGTTTTTCTATGATGCCGTGCAACTATCTTTCTTTAGTCTTCCAGGATTTGTTGCTTCTCGGAGTACTGCAAATGTTTGCACGCACGCTAGAAGCCCTTCTAAACCATTTTCTACTTTTCTTCTTTTTTATTTTTTATTTTTTATAGATGCAATGAACTCTAACATGTATTGTCCGATAATAGATAAATTGGGCAATTATCACAGTAAATGTAAAAAAATGGTGGAATAATATCTTTTAGATTTATAATGGTTAGTGAAATTAGTTGAATGGTTCTGAAAATAACAAGAAAATTTTCAAAATTACTAAAATCGAGGTGTCTCGGCCAAATTTTTTATATTTAAAGATCTAACGGTCTGCGTAGTGAAGTAATCGCTCCTATAAAAATTTAAGTGTAATTCAACGGTCAGATCAAAAGTAACGATCCTTTTGATTTTGACCTTGTGCAATCAAATCTCCTCTTGAACTTAAATATATCTTAGTGGTCTATAAATATAATTGTTAGGTCATCCACATGATATGCTCGGGACATAGTCTTATTTAGTTATGATAAATCTACATTTGACCATTCAAAATTATTTGTTATCAGAAGCCTAATTATATCATTGATATTGAAAAACAAATGACAACTATTTTTTAATTTATTTTTTAGTTTATAAAATAAACAAAGATATATATTTTAACTCATGAAACATGCTTGAAAATAAATATTCATAAAATTATGGTTTTTATATAAAATAGTCGGCCAATTAACACAAATAGATCTAATTAGCCGACTAGTTGAGCTGGATGATTGGATTTTTAATTTGTTATGCTTTTGAAACGTGATAAGATAAAAAAAATATTTTTCAAAAGAAATTTAAAAATAATGTTATTCCATTAATTTTTTATATAATTTGAAAAGAAAAACGATAATATAAATTCAAAAGAGTTTTTTATGCTTGTGTGCCGCTCCACGCGATGTATTGACTTTGTGGTGATATCTTAGCCCCCTGCAATAGTATCGCCGTACAATTGAGATGAGTAGACAAAAACATACTTAGAAGCTCAAGAGTATATCCAATACAGAAGCTAAATGAATAATTAAAAATAAAAAATTAATATTTTTTTTCATACTCCAATAAAAAAATTAAATAAAATATTAAAATATTTTTTTTCATAAATATTTTTTTTATGTATCTCTCAAAAGAGTCAAAACTAAGAAAGTAGAGCCAACAAAAGAATAAGCCAATTAAATCTAGCTATATAAAAAAAAAACATCAAAATTATTAAAAAAAAAACACTTATTTATTTTAATTTAATAAAATTAACTTTTCAAATAGTTTTTTTTCATTAAAATATATATATAAAAAAATTATATTTATACTATTCAAAATATTATTTTATCCCTTTATCTTTTTAAAATAAAATCTCCCATGGGCAAGCGGCCATGCGTGTTGTAGTTTCCCAGGTTCTTTTGCTGAATTTGTACAGGTAGACCAGACCTATGCTAAGTGTACTGCGGCATTTGACATCGTTGGGAGCAAAAGCTGAATCCTCAAAATCCCTTGCTTTTTGATCCAATTGTAAGGCTTGTCCACGACACTTCATCGAAGTACCGAGTAGGAAAATAATCCGTTAGATTATTTATCTTTTTAAGTATATAAATTTAATTAATTTATTAATTAAATACTATAATTAAATAAAAAAATAATTATAAATAGTCTGTTACACAAGCGCTAAGTTTCTAACTTCAACACGAATGGCTTGCGTCTAATTGAACTTAGTTGTAAAACTAAGATCACCGAGAAATTGGTTAATTGCACAAAGAGCTAGTAAAGATAAATCCAAACCATAAGAATTATCCCCTTCAGCTCTCGCTGGCAAGGAAAATAAAGCTGATTCTTTCTTGGGCCTTCTAAGAACTTGTTGTGAGAGGTAGAATAGAAGAACCTAACACCTGGGCACACAAGTCTTCGTGGCATCAGCCAAGCCAGAAGGCGGGGAAGGACTTGCATCCTTGCATGTACCAGTAAAAGTGAGAGAGTAATTATTTTTTAAAATATTTTGTATTTAAAGTTATATTAAAATAATATTTTTTAATTTTTAAAAATTATTTTTAACATCAAAATATTATAAATATATTTTAAAAAAGAGAGCCGTGTCATGATTATATTTTATAGCGACATAAGTGCAGCTAAATATCCAGCACATAAATGGTAGTTTTATTGATGAGATGGCATCGTCACATCTCTATAGTTTTTGGTAGAATTGTAAGATTAGATATTTCAGGGACTGATTTGATATCTGAAGATGTGTAACTAATTTCAATAAAAGCCTTAAAATTCAAAAATCAGAAAATGTTTCTTCTAATTGCAAGTGATGGTATACGAAAAAGCATGCACTCGTGTGACTCTATCACACGCACTTGATGGAAAGAAAGCCAGAGTAATTATCTAATATAAGTAAATTTATTTGCCTCACATTTGTAATCATGCATAGGTTCTTGATGGAAGAGATAATGCTAATAATGGCACACATAAAGCATCAATCTTGCTACCAATTTCCAGAGAAACATTACTAAAATCTAATGGTGTAAGGGTGAAATTGAACAATATTAAACTGTAGAGACTGAATAGAACGCAATATTCAATTCAGGGGTTAATTTGTATAAGTTTGTTTATTATTATTATTGGGGGGACGGGGGTGTGAAGGGGTGGAGAAACTGAGGAGAGTGGGCGGAAATTACAAAGGCAGGGTACTATATCTCTATCGAACCGTTCAGCTAAGCTGACTGAACTAACAGTTTTGTAAAGGATCTTATTAAACAGGAAGCCATTGCTGTCTTCTCCTCTCTACACGTTACAAACAAAATTCTTCATTTCTTCTCCAATGGAGTCCTCTGTTCTTCTTCGATCCTTTCAGTGTAACTCCATCTCTCCTTGCATTTGTGTGTTTTGTTGCTTAATTTGCCGATAATTGTTCTTTTTTTTCATCCTATCTCTGTAGTTAGATTCAAATCAGGTTTCAAGCAGCGAGATCTATTATAATTTTTTGCTTATGTTTATGAAATAAAAATTGTATTAAAGAGAGAGAGAGTGCTGATATTTAAGGCATGTTTGGCTCAAAATTTAAAAATTGCAGTCCAGTTTGTTCATCTTACTAATTATTTTGCAGTTTTTCACCTATAAGTATATAATACTTGAGATTCCCACTGCAGGTAACTTGCTCGCTCAAGGTCAAGGCTTGACTGTTGGCAGGAAACTGATATCTTATCCATCAAAGAGAAATCTAAGACTAGTATCCTGTGTAAAAACATCTGAAGCTCCTGCAATAGCCAAGAGTGATGGTGAGTTATGTTCTAGTAATATGTGTAAATATTATTTGAGCGCCTTTGATTTTTGGCTTGGTTTTTTTAAATTTGCTGCCACTGACGAGGCATGTTTATTAGATGGCAATAAACAAGGGTCATTGGAGAAGAATTCTCTGCGAAATGCAACTTTTCCGAATGGATTTGAAGTGAGTGTTTCTCTTTGAGCTTTTAATTGCTTTCTAGTTTTGTTGCTATTAACTTGTGAATTTATAGTATTAGATGGATTCTTATATTCAAACTATGTCATTTTTCTGTTTTAAATTACTTCATGTTGTTCTGATGATATGATCATGATTTTTAACGCCTCCTAATTGTATTCTAGATAAATGCGGATTGATTTTATGATTCAGGGTAACAGAGATACATTTTAAGTTTTTATTTGGTTGCCCTTGTTTTGAGAAAGCTTGAATAATAGTTAACAATCCTCCCTCATTCTGCGAGAATTTGAGATTTAGGAAACATAATAACCAAACTAGACATCAAATGTGCTCTCTCTCTCTCTCTCTCTCTTTCTCTCTCGATGGTGTTAGAAATGTATGCAGTTAATGAATCAATCAACTTGAAAGTCAATTACTTGCCTCTATAAAGCTGTTGAAATTTGACACCGGATATTCGGATTAGGACTTTCAACTTGAAAAAGCGACTAGATGCATGATTATGGATTGCATATAAGCTTGTTAAGGTCTGAATGGACTTTGTCCTGATATTAACTAATGCTTTCCCAGAATCACCAGGCTAACAGCTAATATCATCCCTGCTGACTATTTGCCCTGGCAGGCACATAAGGGTTTCAGATTTGATTTTCACATTAACTTTCCTTGATGGTTTGATTATTTATCATGCTGATGACTTTGGTTTTCTCAAGAAGGCTTGATTCAACATCTCATTTTGATCTATATCATTTTGCATACTTCTGACATGAATCTTCCTTGGTTCTTGTTTTCAAATCATCAAAGGCATTGGTACTAGAGGTCTGTGATGAGACAGAGATTGCTGAGCTGAAACTGAAGGTGAACTCCTGATTCATATTGTGCTTGTTTGTCTTTCACAGACTGCTATTCTTCTTGCCCAGCCGCATCCTTAGAAATGTCTCTGATTGTTAAAAATAAGGTTTCAGCACCTCAGCATAAATTAATATAGTAGTGACACTATGTTCCATGTCTGCAATCTCCTTGAATCTTATGAATATTATATTACTGGTTCTCCGCTGTTTGCGATAGGTCGGGGACTTTGAAATGCATCTGAAGCGGAACGTTGGGGCTGCGAAAGCTCCCTTGATATCATCAACACCACTACCACCTATTCCAACTCCACCAATGGAGGTATCAGCAGCTGTTTCTCCATCGCCATCGCCATCTAAATCCTCTGTCGAGAAAACCACTCCCTTTACAAATGTCTCCTTTGGGAAGTCATCTAAGCTGGCAGCATTAGAGGCTTCTGGAGCTAGTGGATATGTTCTAGTTGCTTCTCCAACTGTAAGTAATGTTACCAGAGAGCAAAAGGCCAATGTCCTCTTTACTCGTGAACAAAGCCTTTAAGGTGACATATGCAATCATTTTTTTTTTTTTTGCTAGGTTGGCTCATTCCGAAGGAACAGAACAGTGAAAGGAAAGAAGCAGCCTCCTATCTGTAAAGAGGTAGATGCGGCACACCATTTTTGTCTGTCAGATGTTTTGTATTTGTTGAATTATTGAATTGTTGCCAACAAACTCTGTTTTGGAAATTTCGTCAACTAAACTATCTATATTCAATTCCCCTAATTTCATTTATTTCAGCAATGTGTTATTTGCCATTTAGTATTAGTTTTTATCTGCTAGCATGACATTGTGAGAGTTAATGGTTGAGGGCCAATCCTAGCTTATGTTTTGTATTTATGGTACCTTTCAATTTCATCTGTAGTTGCAGCCTTTATCAGATTTATGTGAACCAAATGAAAAGAAAAAAGAAAAACGATTTGGCATATAGTAAATAGAAGTTATTTGATTGTAGATAGTTTCAGGTTGATGAGACATTTTTTAAGCTTGGTAGATCTGTGGTACACGTGGAAGTAATTATTGGTTACTGATGTGCTGCTCATAAGTAACTTATGCTCACTCATCTATTAACGGAGAATAGCCATGTTGATGAGATTAGCGCACACCGATAACTTGCATGTGCTAGAATTTATGTATGATCTGAATTTGGAGATCTCAAATTCAAAATTTCATTTGATCGAGATAATTTTTCCATCACCAAAACTGTGGCCTGGCATGTACTAACTTTTTTTTGTTCCCTGCTCATATTTACCATCCATTGTAGGAATGCTTTTGTGGAAAGATATCTTTGAACCTCATTATCATGGCATTAATCACATTCATTCTTGATATCTATGTTGCGTTAATTTAAATGATCCAAATATTGAAATTAATGTTGCATAATGGCTTCGTCTTATATTGCCCTTTCTTTAATTCTGAACATTTTAAATTCAAATTTATAGGGTGATGTGATTAAAGAAGGACAAGTGATAGGATATTTGGATCAATTTGGTACTGAACTTCCTGTTAAGGTGAGTCTTCTATTTAGTTTCTCCAGACCTGAGTTCGCTTTGATGATTGATTTGTCTCATGCTGTTGTTGATGATTGCACAGTCTGATGTGGCGGGAGAAGTACTAAAGCTCCTCTTCAATGATGGAGGTAACACATCGACCATTGTAATTTCACTTGTAGATTTTTAGCATCTTAATTTTTCAAATAACTTGAAAGTCAATTTTTCTCTGACACTAATGAACATATAGACACTATTAATGGAGTCTCGCCAGGTTCAGAATAAATCAGGCTATGAGTGCAACCCAGGAAGCACAAATTGAAGTAATTGTCATTATAGTTTCATCATATCTAATCCAATGAGTAATCAGGTCTCTGAAAAATTGCCGACAGCTTCAGACTATAAAGATGCTTGCCTGAAGTGAAATGTTTAGGATATGAGTTTTTGATAAAAATGAGTTAGATATTGGATGCATTCAAGATATATATATATATATATATGTATAATTTGAAGAAAAGAAGTGGTCAACAAGGGTGCAACATGCAGACAGATATGCCAAGGGAAAGGGGGGAATATAATAACATAGCACCTTTCTATCTACAAAACACTTCTAACATAAATATCGATCTACCTTTTTCTGATGATTTTGTGAATGATATGTGATTCAATGCAAGTTATATGTTTATCATACAGAGTTTGTTTTAGGAGTTTATGCGTTTTCCTCTGAGGCTCAAACATGTGATATACCTTTTTAACTACTTACTAGCGAAAAAGTGAAAGGGAAGGGTTCACTTGATTATGAATATAAATAGGTGTCTTGCTGTCTCTACATAATGTTGCATTTTGGTCCTGGAATGCTTTCATCAAGCAAAGTTTTCCTCGTTGAACTCCACTCTTCCTATTCTCTTAATGGTGGTGCTGGTATGTGAGGTCTTTGCTCGTGAACTTGACTTCTGAAGCAACAGGGTTCATTTTTGGTGGGGTTTGGACCAGTTGCTTCCATTGGCCTTTGACCTTATTATTCGGTGGCTAATTATGCTTTGGCAATGACAGTAGAGAACAAGGTCCTTGTTCAGTAAAAATCTTTTTTTGAGAAATTGCTTGACATTGCATTAGAATTTACAGCTGTGGGATATAAAAATCATCAAGTCAGTGCAATGAAAATTTTGAAATTGGTAAGAGGCATTGATGCTGGTGAAACATGAACTGCTATATTATCTGGCTGTGAATAAATTCATCTTGTCTATCTTGTTGGGTTTTTGATAAACTGATCATCGTAGTTCGGTGTAATACAGATGCAGTTGGGTATGGAGACCCTCTTATAGCTGTCTTGCCATCATTTCATGGTATCAACACCTGACCGTACTGTCTCTGGTAACCTTGATGCAATTCTTGGGAAGCTCGTAAGGGTTGCATATTATTTTCGCTGTTTCTTGTGGTCTCTCCATCATGTGCTGGCTATCAGAAGACACAGGTTTTGATGGTATTTTCACTTGGCTTTTTCGTCAGTTACATTGATATAGGAATAATTTGTTGAGCATTCTAGGCCGTTAAGAGGATTGTTTGTGTATTAGATGGTCTTTTGTTTTCCAGTTGAGCAATGCATGCCTGTTGTTTGTGGTGTATCGATATGAAAAATCTCGGGAGCATTTCCTACAAAACTTTCGGTAATATATTGTTGTTATTCGGTTCGTTCTTCATTTGAGAGTCCCCGATCAATTTAATGTCAATTTCTCTCCAAGCAATTCATCATCTCGGCCCTTCACAACGTAAAATTTGGTCGAAATTGAATTGATAGAGGCATCCTTTTAAAACTAACTCGGCCATGAGAACATATATCCATATGAACAGAAACAACAGTACCGGGTGATCATGTTGCCATGGGCCCTTAATCAGACAACAACAGCAGAGAGGAAGCATCTTTTCCCAATGGCTTTCGAGAAACCCTCCTGCCATCCATGGCCTTCCCTGAAACACTCAACCTGTCATCACATGAAAGAGAATTGAGACAATTTTGACAGTAAGGAAGCCCTGAGTGGCTAAATACAAAATGGTGTACTATTGCGTTTTTGGGAGGGAGCAGTTGTATACCGTGTCTAGTATTTGATTATCATTATCCAGCCCCCCAATGACATAAATTGAATCTCCCATCGCAACATCACCAAAATATCCCCTGGAACTGTTCATGGATTCTGCCTCCCTCCACAAACCAGCACGAGGATCAAATACCTCAACTGTTGATACCATCCTGTCCCCGTCATAGCCCCCCAAAGCATACCTGCCAACACAATTTTCCAAGGTTCAGTACTCGCATTGTAAGCCCTGTATAAAAGCACAGGCATAGGGGATATTTTACTAATATATTTTGCGGCATTTACTAAAATGATCTTCCGTTTTACATTGATTGCTTTAAATAGATACAGAATTAATCCATAGAAGGGTTAAAAAGAGTCGATATAAATAGACTCACAATTTCTCATTCATAGCAACCAAAGAAAGTGACCCTCTCTTTGTGGTCATACTGTCAAGTCTTGCCCATGTATGTTCTCGTAGATCATATCTTTCAACTGACCTGTGAATTTACAACAACATATTTATGTAAGACCATCATGAGAAAATCCCAAAAGACAAGTCAAGAACATCTACTGCTTGGTATGAGTAACACTACATGCAGTAGGTGCTGAAAGGATTATTATCTTTACATGGTAGCAAGAATTTCAAAATATTTTTGAAGATATAGATCCATTTGCAGAATTAATAGATTAATATAATAAAAATACATTAAGCTTATTTCAGACATGCCGCAACTGCCTGTGCCCAAAAGTAAAAGAACCGTGCACGATGTCCTCGAACAATTGAAAGACCCTCATTACAAGACATCGCCTTCTAGCCTATTGTGTTCTGTACAGAATAGCAAAACAAACAAGGAACATATTGACCCAAATAGGTTCAAAGAAGGTAATACCAAATGTTTGTGAATTAACTCTGACATCGATTACAAACAACCACCCATCCAGCCAGCAATTGGAAAGGAGAAAGAAATGAAAGGAACATCTTACTTTAAGTATTCCTTTCCATTGTATCCCCCAGCAACGTAGAGCATGCCATTAATTTCTGCTGCAGCAGCTGCAAATCGCTGGCAGAACGAAAGCAAGTCAAATAAATAGCCATCAGAAGACAGTGCTTCGAAGAGAAAACTTGGAAACTCAACATCACTAAAAGTTGAAAGATTCAATATTTCTACCAACTCAAGTTGTTAACAGGTTTTAAAAGGGTACCTTGTTACGCATTGATTGAGTAGGGATCCACCTTCCAACATTCAGATCAAATATTTCCACCTCAGAAAAGCATTCAACCCCATCACCACCTCCAACTGCAAGCATCTTGTCCTCCAAAGAAACACTTGCCACACTTCCCTTTCTTCGCTTTAAGGAAGGTCGAGAACTCCACTGCTTGATCGAAGGGTTGTATGATTCCACTTCACACGAAGAAAATTGAAATTTTATTGCTTTGTGAAATAGAAACCCAGTAATTTGAAAAGGATGAAAAATTGAAAGAAAAAATAAATATACCTGTGTCATACCAGACATCGTCATTTGCACCACCAAATATATAGATTTCACCATTTAACCTTCCTGCTGAGGCATATCTGCGTATAGCACTCATTGAAGTGAGAGATTCCATCTGGTCCTGTGAAGGAGAATAAGAGTCCAAACCCAACAGCCACGAAGAACCATCAAACCCTCCTATTAGTATCAACTCATCACTGCAAGAGTTGAATTCTTCTAGCTCAGACCCATCTTCTGCAAGATGACCCATTGCTGGAAAGGACACATACTCCAACATCTTGCACCGATCTTTTAGTTGTTTAATTTCATTTCGTGATTGAACCTGAATTGCCAATTTACTTTCAAGTTTTAATTCAATAGCCAACAGAGAAAAAATTCCTATAAAAAGCAAAATGATATGATAACCCCATTTGACCTTCTCTCCAATGTATATAAAAGTAACCAGCTTCATCATATAAGTATATGAAACTTCTTGAATTCAGAGATTTAACAAATTCTTTAAATAGGGAGAATATTCCATTAACAACATTTCAACACATGTAAATTGAATAGAAAATTAACGATGAAAATTGACCAACACAAAAACTCCAAAATAAAGCAATTTTGAAGAAAGTTTTGGGGAGAAATGGAAATTTCACAGAACATAAATTTGCATCGACTTCTGGAAGAGGCTTTGAGAGAGTAGTGAATGATTCATAATCAACCTATTGTGAAAGGAATACATACAAACAAGCACAATACATAGTAGAAACCATGGACCACGGCATTGCACTAAGAGATCACTCATGAATGGTAGCTTAATGTATGTGTTCACGCTGATCACAGAAATTGTTTGATCTATAAAGAAGACAGCAAATTCCCTGAGTTCTCATGAAGTTGACTTTATCAGCCAATTGCACAAAAAAGGTGCTTAATTAAAGATGAGTCAATTTTAACAGTTTGCACTAGTAGACTAGCATAGCATTTCAAAAGTTGTCATATACCAAAGACAATAGTGATTAGTGAATAATAGATCATACCAGCTCATGCTCCAAATAACTGATTTTTTGAACTTGACTTGACTGAGATGATTTCAAATCTTCCAATTCCATAGATAACTTCAAGACATGTCACAAACAATTAGAGGAACAGAAAAGTCCACATTAAAAACACTAAGCACGACAAATACCACAGCTTACCTTGGCTAGCACGGAACGAAGATATAAAGACTCCATTTCTGAGTTCTTTCTTTCCTGTGAATCTACCTCAGAGTTTTCTTCATCACTACCCACTGCCATCACCTCTCTTGCATCAGATCTGTTTTCACTTTCACACCAAGTACTCCATGGTTTTTCTGGAAAAGCAGTAGCCATGCAGGTTGTTATGCTTAACTTATTGGCATCCAGATTTTCAACGTTGCCCACGCTTGCATCACATGATTCATTATTATCTTCTGCTGTCATCTCGCTTGCACCAGGATCAGTGCTCTTTGTAAACAAAGCAGACAGTGATTTTTTCTTAATGGTAGAATCAATACATGTTTCAACACCAATATGATCTGCAATGGATGTATCGAGATTTGTAAGATTTACATTGGATGACTCAGCGTTCTCCTTTTCGGCCATTGCTCTTGTATCGGGACAAGTTTCAAATTTAAACAAGGCACTCCATGGTTTCAGAGGAAGGCTAGAGGTCGTGGTGCTCTCTTTACAATCATTAAATTTATCCATATAGTCATTTTCTTGCCTCGCATTAGGATCACAAGGCAGATAATTCCAGTTGTGCATATCCTTGGTACTTGCAATGACCAGTGAAGATGAGAATTTTGAGATAAACTTGTTTGTTTGATCCTGGTCTAGTTCAAACCAAAAAAGGTTTGGTCTATAGTAGTTTTCTGCGATGATTGGACTGAACTGATCTTCCACTAATGGCTGGCACTGCATCTGGACTCGTATCCTAACCTAAAAGAAACAAGCATGGATTAGGTTAGACTTGATAACTTAGGAACCGAAAACAGAATTAACATGTGATACCTGTGCAGAGTATGGGGTAATGCCTGAGCCATCTTCAGTCCAGGCATTTGGATCAATATTCCATCCTCCATGACTGGTAGCCTCAAATATGCCATGAAGCTTCCTGTCACTGTAGTTGAATAAAAACAATGGTAAACCAGGATCTATTTTCTTTACATAGGAGTAATGTGAACCTGGTATTCCTGTTCAAGAAAGCATATTAAAAATTTCCCAAGTAAGTGGAGTCAGAGTATGTACACATTATTATCTAAACATGAAAAACAAGTGAAGGGTACTAACCAAACAACTGTTTTGAGAAACATTCTCTGATTGTATTATTCTTGCATCCAAATATTACTCCAGCTAGATCACTCTTCCTCAGATTCCTAGCTGTTATACTGCTATTAACTGACGTTTGAGATACTGATTTCTCCTTTAAGTGGAGTGTCCGTGTCTTCCTTCCTGCACCCATTCTTTTGATTCAAAAAAATAAAAATAATAGCCTTCCATTAGTTTCATTTTCAATCAATATTCCAAGATGAATAAAGAACAGATTCAGCAACTAAACAATTCCCCCTTGACCCTCCTTCCCCCACCCCAAAAGCCAAAAGGGAAAAAGAAGCGAAAACTAATCACAGCATGCCTTGACAGGGAGAATTGCGCCACACTAACAGGTTTTATAGTGAGAACAAATAAATGAAGGAAAAACACAATAAACCGCAACTGAAAAACTTGAGCATATATAAATAACTGGAATTAAAACACATATCATAACAAAGAAAATTTGAACCACATCGATACAATTCAAAGCAACAAAAGAAAAACACACTAAACATCTAAAATCTCCTACTAGACAAAGGACATAAGATGAACACAACTCGTTTCATATCTTGGTTTAGCAAATCAGACCTTAAACACTCCATATGATTAAAGAAATTTATGTTCTCATTCAAGTTTGGCTTCCTTCCTTAAGATGCTCTAGCTGACAACAATCACGTATCACAATGATAATGCTGACTAGTGTCACTACACTTAGTCCTGTTTCATCAACAACATCAAAACTCTCATCAGACATGAAGAATATTCCATAAGGTGTTCAAACTCCAAATGCTAACAGGGATCCTCTTCATCAAATAAATTAAAATTTATTTGAAGACCATTGCCTAGCAATGGTCATAATTTTTTTTTTTTTTAAAAAAAG
>Ga0307517_10001719_pt1 | contig 36050 bp, 26 predicted proteins | sample 23_EM_MG_FD_194515 | JGI IMG/M metagenome (GOLD analysis project Ga0307517, IMG submission 194515) | Populus trichocarpa ectomycorrhiza microbial communities from riparian zone in the Pacific Northwest, United States - 23_EM | ecosystem: Host-associated > Plants > Roots > Unclassified | place...
CCCCCCCCCCCCCCCCCCCCCCCCCCCCCCCCCCCCACGAGCTTTGGAGTACCGTAATTACTAGCTTCACTTTTCTATTCTCATCATCCTAGGGTGTTATTTTATGACACCCGCTCAGGCCCCCGCCGGGCACATACATACAGGCATGCATCCTATAGGTGAGAATTCGTGTAGCAATTGAGCTTGACCTAAGATATCATAATATAGAGGGAGAAGAAGCTGAACACATGAGGCAGTTTTTTTTTGCTCATAGTTTCACAATTCAAAGTGCTTGTGTCATGCATAGGCCCTTCCAAACCCCAATATCCAATACCCTACAAGGTGTGCACAGCAGCTCGGTCGTTGAAAAAGAAGTGCAAACCCCGAGTGTTGGTCTGAGCGCTGATTTAGATTCAGGCGAATCAAGAAGATCCCATCCCTCGTAGGACCGCGATATTATCAGCGCTTAACTGCATTATTCTACGCACGAAAGGGACTGATTGGAATGCGCAGTCTTAATCTAGATATATGGCCGTTCTATCTAACTACAGGAAGCCTCAGGCCCTGGTAGTGCGGTATATCTCCACCAACCATCTCCTTCTACCCAATAACCCTAGGCTGCTCTCTCCCTCCTTCCCCCCGCCCTCTCTCTCATCTCCATTCTTATATCTCCATCACCTTATATGCCTTGCCCACGGGGCGGATAGAGCCCTCCAATAAGTAAGGTTGCTATGTACCATTTCTGGTGCCTTATTCGCATCAAATCGGATTAGGAAGGAGTAACCGGAGAGGGGCCAGGGTGCGCAGATCTGAGCATATAGTTAGCGAGTGAGTCCCCCAATGCTTAATTGAGATGTACTCTACCGCGAGGCACTATGCTCAGTCGGGGCGTTATTTGTTGCCTTGGGCCAGGGGTTTTGGAGCACGTTCCATCGCCCTCCCTATTGTGCTTCGCTGAGCCGCAACCCTTGATGTACAGCTGAGTAGCCAATTTTGCTACTATCATATCAAAATCTCATCTCGCCCCCACCTTTTCCACCTTTGAATTCTTTAAAGTACTACAGTAGAAACTCGAATAGTTGAACCGTGCGCAAGCACCAGGCAAGATTTTTTTGTACGAGGGCTGCCAAGCAAGTCTTTTTGTGGTAAGAGAAGCAGAAGCACCCAGGAGCAAGGCAGTGCGGGAGCATGTTGCTATTTTTCCTATGCAATAGGTTCGATGTCTTAGACATCCTTGCTAGCCCCGTCCTGTACGAAAGCACCTTGCCTAGGACTTGTACGAGTACGAGGCTGGCGCCAAATATGATGAGTAGTGTAAAGATTTCCCACTAAGGGCCGACATATTCAGAGCCTCCTGGACACTAATTTAGTGAAGCAATTTGGGCTAAATCTTCATCTATGTGTGCAACAACTCCCTAGATTTTACTTTCCAACCCTCTAGAACTCCATAGCTAGACTAGTTGAGGAATTGTCAAGAGAGCTGTAGTTGGTACACTGGTCTTGGCACAATTTCTGACTATTTTGTATCCTATGGGGAATGACAAGGCTTGGCACTGTTTTCAACTTTGACTTTACAATGTTGCATGCCAAAGTGTCCAAAAATTCCTTGATCATTCATAAGTGCTTGGAGAGATATTTGAAAGGGCTTTAGATCAGCATATCAATTTTTCGAATTCTTTACACCTTCAGAATGTATTGTATGGAAAGTATGAAGTTGCATGGTTTGGGATCACCATTTTTGCCACCAGCCTCATTCGAGTCCTATGAAGTCTAAAATTCCCTTCTCTAGAAAGAGGCAAAAAACCTAGCAAAAGCACAGCCCCTTTCCACATTCAGAGACAGAAAAAGGAACAAAAACCACTCGATCTTAGCGAGAGAGGAAGCCCCAACGACATAGCACGCGGTCCAATTATTCGAGTTTCTACGGTATTCAGCTTTTTCTTTCCTACGGTTTACGTTGGAAGGGCTGGTAGTAAGGCAGAGTGCAGCTGTTTTATATCGCCCTGAATGGGACCACCGTAAGTACTTAATGGAGGGAAAACGTGCCGCTTATCTCAAGCAAGGGGCTTCCGAAAGAACGTGCCGCAAGTTTGCGATAGGCGCGGAATCTTTGCCATACGGTATTTCGTGAATCTCTGTTTTCGGACACCTCTTGCCTAGGACAAGTAAGGGTGTTAGAGTTCCACTTCTCAGCTGCCAGTCAGCTACTGGAGTACTGTACCGTAGGGGAAAACATTGCAAACTCAGCCTTGGCTGGGGGAGTATCTCATGCCGCACTCGAGTGCAGTGATTTAATTAGGATTATTAGGGTAGAATAGGTTTCAGGTTACACACTCAGCCCTCGGTTGCACAGCCTTATCAGGAGAGCCAACCACAGCGTCCTGGCACGCTTTTGCTCTATTGAGTACTCGAGTACAGCACCGGCACTTATGGTATAGCGTTTCGATGGTATGGTAGGCATCCAAACAGAATCTCATGGCTTCTTCCCTATTCTTTACGAGTATCAGGGTTCTCATAATGAGTCAGGGCTCCTTTCCATCGTCTTTCGCTGGTTGGGTCTGTATGCGATAACAGCCGTATTTCTAGATACGAGCGCTTTCTCACTTGATGCCAGCCCTAGCACCTTGCAGAGCCTGAGTCCGAACCGTGCGTCTATTCCATGAAAACAGGCTAGGCAGGGTGCTAGAGTACTCGTAATTGCCTAACGTTTGTAAAAACGACTGCTATTGCATATGGGCAAAATCTTGAGGCTCCGGGCATGTCTGCCTTCTGTCTGCAGGAAGCTCGGCCTATCGCTTGCCAGCGGGGTTCAGTTGACCAGACCCGACAACCTGGTCTCTCGGTCGGTTCCGTGTGAGCACAAGGCCAGATGATTAGATAGCTTGATGCGATGGATGAGATGGGATGAAGTGGGCAAGGCATGACGTGTGGAGTTGGTGTGGTGGTGTGGTGACTTGTGGTACCGATAAAACAGTAGCAGAGCCGCTCATGGCCTAGGCTCTGAGGAAGCAAGAAAGAAAAAAGAAAAAAAGCGAGAAGGGAGCCGAATGCCCGATTATGGGTAGCAATGAGTGGATATCATATTGTGCTCGTACTCGTGTGATAGAAGAGTAAAGTCACCCGTAAACCTCTATCGTGACCCGAGTAATCCGTGCAGGGTTTTGAGTAGAAACTCCTACCTTGGTGTAAAGTATCCTGACTGGTCAGCAGGAACGGGCAAAAAAAAGAGCAGCAATCAAGTTGTCATGGTGGGCAAAATGAAGGCATTATATTATCAAGAAAAAAGAAAAAGAAAAAGTTAGGTGCGTCTAGCTGCTGTTCGCTTTTCAAGAGTGTTTAAATCGCAAAATATGAGCTATATTCTGTAGCTGTAGTTATTCCAAGCTAGCATAATCAATAAATGGAAGTCGCGGTAGTGCATCTGATTGACAGACAGATAAGAGCTAAGAAGTCTGCTTATCGGCGATCGTGGCACTGCCGGGGACCGATTTAAAAAACAGAGTCAAAAGAGAATTATTAAGTGAAACTAGCTCTTGTGCTTGGATACCTATTCCTATTTATGATATATATATATATATTTGTGCTTTTTTCTATTCTTTGGATGCCTGCACTTTTGAGCTCATTACGACAGCTTGGTCATTACGACAATTTCATTATTGCTGTTTCTTTTTTTGACCAGACAAGACGTTTTCGATGACTGGTCCTGAGGAGTAAAATGAAAAAAGTGGGTGTCTAAGCCCGGGTGGTGATACTTTTTTACTCAATATTTCCCCTGGACATGCATGATGAATTACTGATAAAGTGGGGACACGTAGGAAGGGTTATTAAAAATCAGAAAGTAGAGGATTACTATTGCGCATATTTGAGATGGTTGGGGTACCGGTATCCCGGAGGAGATACAACGTTACTAAAGTTAGATGTCGGGAACCCAAACTAGTTGCTTTGAAGCTATACTCGACTAAACAGGTGAGAATTGGAATCGAAGGCTTAGAAGGAATTGTCATTATTGTAATGAACTCATATATAATCGGGCAATTTCTATCTCTAATTTACGGGTTCTATTTGCTATTATCATATTATAGTACCAGTATTTGTGCGCTAAGTAGGGGTACAGCACTATCGTCTCAGGAGGTGATCACGAAATATGATAGCACTTTCAAAGGTTGAAGGCAACCACGACCTTCAACCCGTGATGACAAATTAGCTCACCAGCACTACCGTATGCTCGTATTACCGCACAGCGCCGGCAACGCGCATCCCTTATCCGTCGCCGGAGACCGACTGACCTTGCCACCGGACCCGTCCATGGCCGTACCCTCCCCCACTGCTGACTACAACTCCCGTTTGGTGATAGGCCTGGCTTGATGATGGCTGCTCCTGCCCGAAAGAAAGAAGTGGGAAAAAAAATATGTTGCCGGTAGACTCGCGGTTCGCTCCCTCCCGGAATGGGGTCGAACGAAAAGGAATCGGCCTCTAGAGCTTTTGACCTTTCTCTTTCGAATTTGTGGCAACCCCCTTTCTGCCAGAATGTTTTGTTCCCCACCCTTGCACATTTTCTAGAACAATTTCTGAGACAAACTTACCGACAGCCATCCTAAAATCTTGGTTTCCTTGATTCAGGGTCCACCCCTGCTGTTGAAAGAAGTTTCGTTTTCGCGCGACGCTGCCTTTAGTGTACTCGAGTAGGGTAGGGAGAGGAATACCGTGCTTGATAGCTGCGAGTACCGGTACCTTCCAACAGCACCATACAGTGCTCGAGCACTACCGGTACTATAGCTGCTGCCGGTTACGTGTATTCCTGCACTTGCTGTCCGAGTAATATGGCTGATGGTGCTGTAATTATCTAGCTCAACGTACATCGTCATCTAATTGTAGCGTGCTTAGGCCACTGTACTAGCACATACTAGTATCTGATACTTAGGCCATCTATATAGACTGTGTTTCCCTTCCTCTCTGCGTCTGTCCTGATGGTCTTGCTGAGCTTGTCCTCGGGAAGGGAGGAGGGAAAGGTCATGCGGTTGAATTTACAAACAGCGGTGTCTCCAAGGGAGAGCGGTTTTCATCTGTTGTAAATCGAAGGCGCTTTACCGTCCCTATGCAGGCATCCATGGTGTAGTTGCTTCTGTGCTGTGTACGAGTACGTCTTTTATTTACCCCGGGAGGCCGCATTATGCGGAGGAAGGGGTCCTGCCCTCGATTGTTGGGCGGGGTGGGAACGGGGACAGGGGTTCCATAAACACCTCCCGTTCAGAGAAGGTATGCCTCTCCCTCCATTTCTTTATGTATGGATACCCCGGGACCTTTCTGGCTTTTGTATTTTTTGCCTTTGGAAATGCCACCAACGCCTCCGTAAGTCTTTAAGAGAGGCGTGGTGAATTTTTATGGCCAGAATAAAGAGGGTAGAATAACAAAAAACCCCTCTCCCATCGGCTAGCATAGCGAATTGGGCACCGAGTAAGCAATGAGGCACACGATAACAGCGCCGAACAGCGAAGGGGAGCTCAACAATTGAGTTCGAGACTCTTCATTACCCCTTTCCTTCCTTTCTCCCTCTCATAATAGTTAGATCTTCAGGAAGTTAGCCAACTGTACTCGAGTAAAAGGGCTAATATATCCAATCTCTATCAACCGAGTTCCCGAGAAGGGGTTGTTGGGGCAACCATAGAAAAAAGAAAGGCTTATCATGCTGGCGCATTCACCAGAAACCCTTTTACTGTATTGGCCAATGAACATCTTGTTGGGGGTTGACTCGGCTGATCACTGGTGTTCTGTCCAGGGCCTTTGTTCTAGAGCAGGCCTACTGGGAGGCGAGTCTCTGGGCCGCAGGAAAAAATAAATATTGTTTTTTTGGGCTGGCAGGTCTCTGTGGGAGCGGCAGCTCTCTTTTATATCATAACCGGTATGGCACGCACGGCCTGTGCCCCTTCTCGGGTCACTCTGTCCTTTTCTTGACCCACCCCCCCCCCGAACCCCATGCCTTGATAAAACCCACTCATCCCCATCCTCTCTCTATATAAGATCACTCACTATCTATCCTTTTTGTTGGCTTTTTGTTTTCCACTATTTTTCCACAATTCATAGAATTATTTAATTCCTTAGACAATCTTTATTGCAATCACAAATCTATAGCCATCATGAACGAGTCGAGCAGCAATACAACCTATTCCCAATACCTGCAGCCGGCTTCAGCTCAGAATATCATCAAGACACCTCAGGCAGGAGCTCTGGACTCCGCCCTTCGACACAATACTGATTCCTACTTCCCGCAAGGGAGCGAGGTCGCAATCTCGATATCCTCCCTAACCTCCTCACCCAAAGATCCGGGCTCCCGGGCGGATTTACCAGAGTTGCTGAAGAAGAAAGAGCTAAATAATATGGCTGCCCTGGCAGCGCCTGCCGCTGCTGGGGGTGAAGCCCCAAAAGTCGAGCCAGAAACCCCGGGTGAGGATGAGAAGCCAGCACGCGAGATACCGATGCCAAAAATCGAGCAGCCCCTTCCGGAAACAAAACGCATGCCGGTCAATGTCTTCCCGACACCACCGTTGTCTAGGAGCATGTCGGCGACGAGCTTCGCCTCTGGTTTGAGCGTTGCTTCGACATCTGATAAGGAGACGTGGGATAAGACGATTGCTAGGGTGATCAATGGAATTGTTTCCATTAAAGCGACAACCACCAGGCCCTTCGATACGGAGTCGGCCGGCGACTATACTGCAACCGGATTCGTGATTTCTAAGGAGCATGGTCTCATCCTCTCTAACCGTCATGTTGTGTCACCTGCACCGGTCACCTCCGTCGCCGTGTTTGTCAACTACGAGGAGGTACCGATCAAACCCGTTTATCGCGACCCCACCCATGATTTTGGTATCTTTCGGTATGACCCATCAAAATTGAAGCATATTAGTGTTGAAGAGATTGAACTTCGACCGGAACTCGCCCGTGTGGGTGAGGATATCAAGGTCGTCGGCAACGACGCTGGCGAGAAGTTGTCGATTCTTGGCTCTACCCTCGCGAGGCTCGATCGCCATGCCCCAAGTTACGGAACCGACTCCTACAACGACTTCAACACCTTTTACATGCAGGCCGCCTCCGGAACTTCGGGTGGATCCTCCGGCTCCCCGGTGTTGAATATCAACGGCCAGGCTGTGGCCTTGAATGCTGGAGGAAGTAACTCCTCCCAGAGCTCATTCTATCTTCCGTTGCACAGGGTCGTCCGCGCGGTGGAGAAGATTAAGGGAGGGGAGGCTGTCAGCCGTGGTACTCTGCAGACCGAGTTTCTGCATCACAGCTACGATGAACTTCGAAGGCTCGGTTTGACGGAGTTGATGGAGGAGGAATGCAGGGCTAGAAATTCTTCTGCTGCCGGTCTTCTTGGTGTTATCCGGGTTCTCAAGGGCGGCCCTGCGAGCCCAGATAGGCCGCAGCTTCCGGACAAGGCGGAGGTTGTTGTTCCACCCGGTGTGACTAGGGTTCGCGGATTGGAGCCTGGGGACATTCTTTTCACTTGTAACGGAAAACACATTACCGATTTTACCGGGCTTTGGAGTATCATCGATGACAGTGTTGGAGAGGATATCGCGATTGAGATTTTCCGTGCTGGGAAGGAGGGCAAGGCTGGTGCGACCGGGAGGCTGCAGGTTGTATGCACCGTTCAGGATTTGCACACTATCACCCCCAGCCGCTTTTTGGAAATTGGCGGGGCCGTGATGCATGATTTGAGTTATCAGATGGGCAGAAATCACAATGTCCAACTTGGAACTGGCGTTTTCTGTGCGGGTAAGATTGCCATCTCAACTATTTTTGCTTACGAGTATTCCTAATGTTGATTGTTTGATAGCTTCTGGGTTCCTTTTGTGGTCTTCGTGGAGTAGAGATTTCTTGATCACTACAGTCGATGGAAAGCCTACCAAGACTTTGGACCAATTTATTGAGGTCATTAAAGGGATCCCGGATTATAAGCGGGTACCCTTTATGACGAGGTCTATGGGTAAAAGCGAAGATCAAATGATGATGGTCGATATCGATAGGCATTTCTTCCTCGCTGCTTTGTTTGAGAGAGATGACAAGGCTGGAACATGGGTCAGGCGAGAGCTTGGGGCTCCGCCCCCAGAAGAAGTCCTCATTGCGCCAGAAGTTAAGGATGAGGATACTATTAGTGTTGAAGAGGACGACGAGGAAGAGCCGGAAGAAGCGGCTCTTGAGAAATTAAGGGGTTCTCTTGTTAATGTTGTTTGCCGTCTCCCGTACTCCATCTACGGCCACACATCTGCTTCCAACTATTCGGGTGTCGGTCTGGTTGTGTCACTATCACCCGTTCCATTGATTTTGTTTGATAGGTCATCTGTTCCAGCGGAGATGTTGGATATTCGTCTTACCCTCTCAAACAAGAACATTCCCGGACAGGTAGTCTATCTCGGGGCTTTTACGCTCGTCTCTTTTGATAGCAAACTCCTCCCTAAGAACGTCAGCGTGCCAGAATGGGACACAAAACCTCTTAAGGTGCGCGATGAGGTCAAGGTGATTGGCTTGACACCAGATCAGCTCCTTGTCCAGAAGGAGACTTCCATTGCATCAATTGGCGTAAACTTCAACACGTGGCAATGCAATCCCCCGCGCCACAGGTTGATCAACATCGAGAATATTAATGTCTCTGAGTCGTCGGGTTGCTGGGGTGGTGTTATTGTGCGCAAGCCATCTAAGACCGCATCGGACGAGGAGAAGCGAACTTTGAAGGTTGCGGCTTATTACATGACCATTTCGTCGCAAAACAAGAATGGTGATGATTCTTTCTGGACCCAAGGTCTTGATATTCAGCGTTATGTTATTCCGGTTGTCGCTCGTATCAATGAGGAATTGGCCACTGGGCCTGTTGAGCCGCCTTGCCGAGATCTAGGAATTGAGTTCTCCGACATGTCGCTCGCAACTGTGTCTACCATGGGACTTTCGCGGAAGAGGTTTGACGCTTATGTCAAGGCAGCAAAGAAGATTCGTGGCGCTCCCCGACCACTCATTGTCGAGTCCCGCCTTCGCCCATTATCAGTCTCCCCAGAGCACGAGGACAAGTGCCCAAAGATCGCAGATATTGTCCTGGAGATTGACGGCAAGCCAATTCACAGGGTTTCTCAACTCGCAGAACTAAGCCTTGAATCGAAGGAATCCGTCGAAATGATTGTCCTCCGCGGCGGAAAAGAGCTCACTCTGACTATCCCGACCACTCCCGCTCACCCTTCCACAGGAACCCATGTTGTTCAGTTCTTTGGCGCCATTGTCCACGAGACCCACGCTGCAGTGCTCGAGCAGGTAGACTCTAAAGACCCATCTCCGCTCATCCCTATCAAGACCCCTGGTGTCTACATCGGAGGCGTGTCATACGGATCCCCAGCACTCGATAACATCCGCCCGACCCACTGGATCTTGGAAGTCGACGGGGTCTCCATCTCTAGCATCGATGACCTCATTGGCGTTGTTAAGAGCAAGAAGTGGGATACTGGCGAGTACATCCGCGTCAAGCAAGTTAACCGCAAAGGCATCACCAGCGTTGTCTCCATCCGCGTCGACGAGCGCTTCTGGCCAGTCCTTAGTTGGAAGCGACAGAGTTCTGGCAGCCGGCGATGGACCCAGGAGAGGATTAGCGGACTGGAGTTCGTAGAGGGCGTCCTATAACCTCTCAACATTCCCCTTCTTTAAAGTCTCTTTACTCGTTAATACTTTCCTTTTGCTATCTCTTGGCGCGGTTTCTCCATAGGTTTTTGGGTCTTGGGCGTTTTTTTCGAACTCGGCTTGCTTGGTAAGTGGTTGGCGAGATAATCTTGGTTCTTTTATAGTTGCTTCTTGTTTCCTCTGGGCAAGTTTTTACGAAATTGGATAGATTGGGTGTAGAATGGTTACGGGATTGTTTGCTTGGTTATTACGTTATGGTGGTGGGGGTTATCAAGAATGTTGAGATAGACAAGTAATATCCTGTGTGCGAACCACGCGGTGCCAGAGAATGGTTGCCGCCAGCGCAACCCGGTACCATGGATGGAGCACCGGTGGCGTTTATCCCATGCGGCTAAACTTTTACTTTGTATAACCTCGTGTTACTAACCCTTGGGTTCCGGGGGGGTACGCCAGGTTGAAGTAGAACACATTATAAAGTTTAGGAAAGTGTAGGGAAATGAATCCGGAGGATTATTATTTTTTGGCAAAGTAGGAAGTAATCAAGACTGTTAATTACAAAGAAAGGCTCACTATGAGCAATATTTTCCTATGAGGGCTGCAATACTATGTGATAGTATCTTGAATACTGATATAAAATTATGTACTGTACCGTACCCTGAGTAACCGACTTTGTAAACAAATCTCGCAGTATGTGCAACGGCCCACGAGAGGGCATTTGGATAGACTTTTCCACCAGCACATCATCTTCCATACTTTACGGATTCCAAAGATATTCCTGATGGTTTCTCCTTTCGCGATGTATAGTAACTCACCATGCCTACACTCCCGAGTCAAAGAATACCGCCAAGTTAGTATCATACTTTTAGATATAACGGAATACCTAGCAACTAGTGAATACCTAATACATATCAAGCTCGACCCTTCTGCCCTGCTGTCTTAACTGCCACCAGCCAAATTATTCTATTTTCATGCTTAGGTAGTCAATTCTACCCACTATCTCTACTAGCCACACTTGATACACTGAAGGAGATTGTCTAGACCTGGCTGACTGGAGACCTCCAAGCCCTCCAATGGCGGAAATATTGGCAGGCCCCCTTTGTAGACCTCTTCATGGATTGAACGTACCGCAATGTACTGCTAGCATTCCACAGCTGTTTGGCATCAGAATTCTACCCGCACTATAGAATATTTGCTCAAAGGTTAGTTAGTTTACATTGATTACAATACCGCGAGAACAGGAATAATCAAGAATGTCACTATGGAGTCGCCTCTCCTGGTAAGGTCCATTGTTTCAGCACAGACAGGGCTGAAGGATGGCCCCCAACTGTATCATACCCCCACACTTAATCCAAAGGGGGAAATTCCAGACGTCCCAGTGGCGTTCTCAATTATTATTCCAGTTCTTACGGTTATTGGATAAATATGATTGAGCGGGAAAGCTCCATCGATAGTGGGTCATATTCAAGTAGTGTGTCCAACCTGCATAAATGGGATCGTCAGACAAAACTAGCACGAGTGATGTCTTGTGATACTAAATTATATTTTACTAGTATGATAGCTTTTCGAGGGGATACCGGTACTATAAACTTGGAAGGCAACAAATCGTGGAAGGGTGGCTTAGTCGGAAATTGGCCACCTCTCTCAGATCAATTTATTTCATTCACGTGCGATGCCAGAGGGTTTGCATCCACAGTTGCCTTTCCAAATCGAGGCGGCTTGACGGTGTTGACCATAGGGGGATATGGATTACAGCAGGGTACTATTGTAGCCCTTTCATGCCGACTTCACGCGTCCAGATGGTGATCCCCAATCTTGTGCGTGAGTTTTGAACCGGTTGTTGGGCAGGAAGCTCGAAAAAAAGACTCAGAGTGGTGAAGATATGTGCTGAGAAGTGAAGGTAGATAGAACTTAAGGCTCACAACTGTTGGAAGGAGGGGGGAGGGGGAAACCCCGGGGGGATCTTCCGATAACTCCAGTCACGATCAAGCTTTGTATATCTGGCATTCCCTTCTTATTCCTTTGTTTGCTCCCATGCCTCAATGTTAATGCAGAGAGGTATGATACCTAGTGGAATGCCGCCACACACACTTCAATATTCCTTGGGCCCTGGGGGGCTGGCACCGATATGGCATTGTAGGAGATGAGGTTTTATTGAATATTACGTATTAATTCTATATATGTACTGCTGTCCGTCGTCATCAAAACTCGATCTCAGTGTACGAGAGCAACAAGCGCACAAAGCACTGATTCTGTTTTAAACCACGGAGAATCTCTCATTCGGCACCAAAGGAGTAAAGAAACACACCCCGGTGAATGAAATCTACCAGCAACTTAAGAAGAGGCACACTGCCCACCCATTAAAATCCCAAAATCGGGCTTCCGGTAGGATAAATATTAGTTCCCAGGTTTACCTTTCATGAAATACCTAGCTGGCGCAGTGGTTAACACTCCTGTCGCAATTAGCGGGAGCCCAGGAGTTCAATCCACGCTGACAATCAGTTATTATTGAACGATCCGTCATGTAGGGCAGGAGAATTAAAAAATCCTGCCCTATGGGGACTGGGAGATTGAAGAACTTGGCCCTCATCAATAGGGCTGTGGGGTTTAACGATCCTGCTACGAGGTGGTAGAATCCGACTCTAAACCTTAAAGGTTGGCGATCGGCGGGTAGCAGAAGCAAATGGGACGGGGGTTGGCAAAGAATGAAATATGAAAATGAAAAATAAAGAAATATATAAAAGTAGGAATAGAAAAAATAAAAAATAAAAACTTCTTTTTTTACCTTGGGAAGGCAGCTGTTGCCCCTCTCCCTATTTGTTGCCTTGTATACATAGCTTTTTTTTCTTAGTAAATGGAGGTAGTACTAGTTCTAATGTACTGTATGTATCCTGCAGGTATCTATCCAAGATGCAAACAAAAATGGTGAATTTCGGACCTCCTATAATAGGTAGCCATAAGTCGCGGGAGTTTTTCGAGCGTGGACCGACACTGAGTCCCACACAATTTTTTCCATCAAAACTCGTTGAATCCTAGTGTGCTTTGGCATTCGTGTGGTTACCAAACGGCCTCCACTGCTCCTTGTCCCTAGCCTATCCCCTTGTTGCAACGGTATGATGTTCACGATGAGTAAGTTGAAGGTTGGACGCAACTCCCCCGACGGGTTATAATGAAATCTAATGATGGCTTTGTTAGCTAGATACTTGCATCTACCGCCACCTAGCGGTAGTGTAAGTAGATTGACTTGGGTTTGGAGAGAGTGAAAGGGGGCTAGGAAAGGTATAGCTATAAACTTCGTCACAGTGTCCCGCCTTTCAAGCTGACGGTAAGGGCAGGAGTGGTAAAAAACGGGATAAGAGCATCCAGATCAATAGGTTACTACAAATATCGCCACTCCTCCATGCATGTCCCATTCCCCTGCGCACTCCGGTGATAGCAAAGGAGAGAAGGTGTCCGGAGAGTTCTCTCCGTACATGGCGACAACCCCGGAAGAATCCACCGCAACCGTAATGCACTAGCTACCTCCAGTACTTGTACCGGAAAAACTTTTGAAATCCACTATCTCCGGAAGCCCCCCTAATCTCCAGATTCTGAGTCAAAAGCTCCCGAGAAAGATTAGCGCTTTCCGGACATGGTATAAGGTCGGCCCGCTGGACTTGTTGGATCTTGTTAACAGGTATTTCGCAATTCCGCTAACCTGTCAAACTAGACCTATCCCGGGCGAGTGGGGAGATTGACGGAGATTAGAGGTTTCCAGCGGAGTGGATTTCTAGGGGTTTTTTACGGTAACGCTATCATAGCAACATGGCCCTTGCGCAAGATCAGCCCCCCGCCATTTTCCAATGCCGGCATCGCGACTATTCGAGTAGCGAGTCTATTTATCCGTCTGAATATGGGGGGGGGTTGATGGCGTTGGCCAAGGCCAGCCAATATTCATAAATTCTCTTTTGAAGATATACCTGCGCTTCTGGGACTCGCTCGTCGTAGGGCCCTCCTCGCCCACTCACTCGTAGGAGAGTGCCTGATGTTTGCCCTGCTTAAAGCTCCCACCCATCTGGCCTTCGACCATTTGTCCGAGAAATAAAGCGAATCCATCCCTCAACTCAAGGCTTTTATTTAGCTCGCTAGCGTGGGGCTGGTGGAACGGAGGATAGACCTGTTTATAGCTCAGCGAGGGGGTTCCCAATACCACTTACCCCACTCCTTCCCGCCTAACATTCGTGATATCCTGTTTGACTAAGTGTTGTCGTAATCAAGCTTTGTGCTGGGGCGTCCCTTCGGGCTATTGTCCCAGGCGCTTTGTGGGAAGTGAAAGCATGCAGTGTGTCCCAGCGTAATGTCCATGAGATATACACATTTAAAGCATCGTTTCTACGGGTTTTGTAGAAGCGCTGCTGTGTGTTACCACGCCATGAGCTGGACCAAAAGCGCACAGAAGTGCTTGGAACTCCATTGGCACAACTGGCACAACGTGGTATAGCTCTAGAAGCTTTCCCTGTGATTGGCTAGATCTGAATAGTGGCATAATGCAGGGAAAGCATCAACCCCGGTCCCTGCGGTGCCGGTATAACACTTGGTTTTGGATTGGATAGATCTCCATATCATACAAGGTCAAAACTCTTGTTACGAGGTCTCCTAACCTCTGACCCGGTTCCGGCTGGAAGCATATCGTTTGTGCGTTAACAATACCGGTATGTGGAGATCTACTTGACGCCATTAAGCTGTAGGGTGGCATCTGGATATTTGATCTACCGTAGGTGTGTTCCTTTTCTCGCGCAGATGTCCCTCGGTGAGGATTTCAAGCGGTTCTCCCCCGGAAATGGGACATAGACTCCTTAACTCATAGAACGGACCCTGGTGTCGGATGTTAATTGCCTTAACCTAGACCAAATCTAACAGCCCCTAGCCTAGTACCCCTATTTATACAAGAAATAGATGTCGGGACCCCTGTAGCAATTAGACATAACAGGCCAGGCTGAGAACACTCGGTAAGAATGGTGGGATTGATGATGGAAACAATGAGAGGATAACCGGGCCATGCAGTCATGGGTAATGCCCAAAGCAAATGAGAACCCAGAGCCTCGTCGCAGGGACATGTCTGAAAAGTGCAGCTTCAGATTCCGTTTTTGTGGGTACCGGTAGACGAGTGACGGGCTTGAGCACCTGGAAATCGGCATAGCCGAGGATTCTAAATGGCAACTAAATTACCGGCATCAAAACAATCAGTCGGACCACGGAATAACTATTCTCCGTTTTCTTTTCTTTTTTCTTTTGCCCGTGATTAGCCTCCCTCTCGCGCAGTTGGAATGAATGCCGTGTTTAAATCCAGCAGAACCGGAAGAACCCGTCACGTCAGAGAACAGTCAACCCGGCAGTATATATATCTGGCTCATGGACCCTCCTTCTTGACTTGTCGTTTGCTCTCTCTCTTGCCCCTTCCCCATCTCATTAACACAATACCCTCGACATTCCTAGATGGCTGAAGTAATTAACTCAAAGGGAGTTGGCTACCCCGAGCCCATTGCTGCTCCGAGCGCTCCATACATCAATCCACGGGACTCGAATCCAACGCTCACGGGCCTTCCGCTAAGAGTTCTCAGCGAAGTGTTTGTTTACCCCTCAGGATCGCATTAAAACACGTAGAAAAGGGCTAAACCAATCCTAGTGTTTCTAGCCTCGGTCCCTTGCAATCCATCCTCTGGAGCAACGCAAAATTCGATTCCCTCAGGCAACTCGAGGAATCCGGCGTCCTGGACCGGTTCCTCCCTCGCTTTGACCCGACCGTGATCCCGTCCACACCCCCGGCGCCAGCTCCTTCCCTACCTAGCGAATCTTCTGCGACCAGCTCAGTGTTCAATTCCTCCGCATCTTACACTGGTCAGTACACCTCTGGTAAGATCACTCCCACAGCCGTCGTAAACGAGCGACTCCTACCGCTACTCGCATCCCCGAAGTCTCCCCACTCGGTCTGCGTGATCACCCCCGTCACCCCGTCCGCCGAAGCGTCCGCGTCTACTGCTAGGTATGCTGCCTCAACAGCACACATTTCCGGCATTGATGGAGTTCCGGTTCTCATAAAAGACGAGTTCACCTTCGCGGGGACACCGCGCACAATGGGATTGACGAAAGCTGAGATGACACGTCGTGCATATAGCGGGTCAGAGGAAGGGCAGACATCTTGGTGTGTGCAGAAATTGGTTGACGCCGGTGCGTTGGTCATTGGGAAAGCCAATATGCATGAGATAGGGTTTGACACGACGAATAACAACCCGAATTGGGGCACACCGAGAAATCCATACAATAAGGGCTATTACCCTGGTGGAAGTTCCGGTGGGTGTGCGTATGCTGTCGGTGCAGGGTTGGTGCCAATTGCCGTTGGCGCGGATGGCGGAGGGTCTATTAGGTATTATTATTGCACCACTTCTGCTTTTACAATTGGGGGTTGGGAGAATTAACGGTTTACGGGTGTGTGTGATAGGCTGCCTGCGAGTTATTGCGGTGTTTATGGACTAAAGCCAACCCACGGGCGCGTGTCCGCACGGCCCACATTGAGTATAGCTGCGAGTGTATGTTTCCCTTCTCTAATAGCGGCCGGTCACGATTTTGCTAACGACCCTGTACCGCAGAATGGAGTCTCCGGCCCGATCGCAGCCACGATCTCAGATCTCGAGCTCGCCTACCGCATCATGGCAACCCCCGACCCGCAAGACCCAGTCTCAATCAACTTCCCCCAACCAACAAAGCCACCTGTAGAAGCACACACGGGAAAGCGCATAATCGGAATCTACAAACCCTGGTTCGAAGACTGCGAACAGGAGGTCAAAGATGCTGTAAACGCGGCCGTGAAATGGCTAGAGACCGAGGCTGGTTACGAAATCGTAGATATTGAGATCCCCTATCTGAAGGAGGGAAGAACGGCCCATGCGATTACCATCATGACGGAGATTGGCCAGGGATTTTGTAAAGGGGACGCTTCGGGCCTGACCCCTGCTAACAAGCTGCTTGTGGGAGTGTCTAACAAGACACCCGCTAGGGTATTCCCCCCCTCTTCTTCAACAGCCCCTGCCCTTACTACTACTATCATACTAACTTGTACAAAAGGACTTCAACATAGCCCAACGCGTTCGTGCAATGCTAATGTCGCATCTAAGCTCACTCTTCGCCACTCACACCGACAGCCTAATAGTCCTTTCCCCAGTAACACCCCACATCGGCGTAAAGATTGGCTCGGAATCGCACGTTGCTAAGGGTGGTGCCGGCATCAGCGATGCAAACACGAGTCTGAAGAGCATGCAGTACGTCTTCCTAGCAAACTTCACCGGGTGTCCGAGTATTTCGGTCCCCGTGGGGTACTCCCCGACTGAAGGGGTGCCAATCGGGTTGATGGGTATGGCAGCGTGGGGGGGCGAAGAGGTGTTGTTGGGGTTGGGGGAGTGCACAGAGAGGTATTTTGAAGGAGTTGTCGGGAGGAGGAAGGGGGGTGACGAGGAAGGGGAGAGGGGTGGAGTTCATGTTGATGTTTTGGCTAGTGAAGGTCAGTTGGGTGGTGGTGGCAGTGGTGATGCCTAGCCAGTTATAATTGGCGAGTGAGCGAGTGAGACGGCACTCGATTGATACTCCCCTGCCCCTAGTCTACCTATACGGTGGTGCTTTCATTTCATTTCTTTCCCCCTTCGTGTCAATGGCAGCGCATAGCTCTACGGTTTCCACTAGTGACCAGAAAATTACATAATGAATATCCATTTTTAGTTGAACCTGTGCTACTGGTGTAACTTGATATACATCCAGTCTTCACTCGTCTACCATCACCTTCAAGTCGATGCAGTTGAGCAGGTAAACCACTTTTGCTGGATGAAAGTCAAGAATGGCTAATATCCTAATATCTATCCTCGGAACAGACAGAGATATAGAGCACTGTAAGGGATACACAGTAGGTTCTAATAAAAACGCGTTCATAATATTATGAGAGATTCAGCGCTAGATATTGTTATCTGACTTCTTTAATTGAAAATTTCCTATCTAAGAAAGATCACATTCAAAATTCAAAGGGGAGAGGTGATTATTGGCCGGTTCTGATGGTCTAATGGCTAAGGAACTGGTCCGTACTAATTTGAAGCAGGGACCATTGCATGTTCAAATCCCCGCCAAGTTGATGTAGTCGGGCATTAGAAGAAATGCCCGGCGAACCCTTTTGTTTTGCCGGATGAGGGCCACGAGTGCCTAATACCCTAATATCTACTGGATAGAGAGAGGTATCGAGCACTATATGGGATAGAGCGTGGGTTCAAATAAAAATGACTAATATAAGAATTGCAGCCATCCATATTGTTATCAGACTTTACGTTTTTGCAGAACTTCCTGTCTAAGGAGGATTACTCTTAAAGTTCGAGGAGGAAGGGCGACTATTGGCCAGTCCCAATAGTCTAATGACTAAGGAACTGGCTTGTACTAATTTGAAGCAGGGACTATGGCATGTTTGAATCCCTGCCAAGTGGATGTAGTCGGGCATTAAAGATGCCCGGCGAACCACTTGAGCCTTGATAGGAACGAAATAGCAAATATAGTCACCGGGAATATGTTTCCGTATAATAGTATCATACCTGTCCAGGAAATGGGATTTTTCAGTCTTTCTAGTGCCAGGCGACTCAGCACTTGTGATCAGCTTAAATACCCTCCTCAGCACTTGTAATAAATTGTTTCAAACAGGTTCAGCGTGCCTAGAAACGGATTTTTACTATGGTTCCTGACGTCTAATTATATACCCGTGCACCAATAATTTGGAACGGGGGTGTGCTTCGGTGTTCAGCCACCAATTCAAAAGGTGTGAATAAGTTCAATTCTCCAAACAATACTGTACTCCCTCGTCTTTGCCAAGAATACCTCCGTGAGCCGAAAATTTGGTGAGAACTCCAGCAAAATATCGGCTGGCGGAGGTATTCTTGGCGAAGACGAGCGAGTAGAGTTATTTTTGATATGTTCCGTGACTCGGCAAGTACCAGAAAAACTTCAAACTCGTCCTGGACTGAACAGACCCCTCATGCCAAGGCGTCCCCGTTCCAAATTATTTGGTGCACGGTATCCCCTGCAGTGTTGATAGTGCCGAATTTCCCTACATCGTGCTAAAGAGGCACAAGCAAGATTAGCGTATTTCTTTGAATAGTAGATTCAATCTCATAGCAGTGTAGAGCTATCACCTCGGGATGTTGGTTAGTAAATCTCAATAGTTGCATTACCTCACAACTACGGCTAACATCGCTCTCATATCAGGTTTAGTGCTCCTGTTGATGGAAAAAGATCTGCATAACTTGACCTGAAATGCTTTTGATATCACTCGATTGACATATCTAGAAAGGTGGGGAGCTAGTTTTTTAGTTTGTATTTTAGCGTGATGTAGGGAAATTCGGCACTATCACCACTGCAGGGGATAGTCATCCCAAACTATACCTATTGGGTAGACTACACACTAGTAGCCACTATTCCAAACGTGACCTAATAGGGCCCTAGAGTCTGGCCCTGCCCCTCCTATCTTATAACTAGAAACGATAGCTGATTTTCCATCTTTTTTATACTTGCATGTTGTGTCTTATCTTTTGAAATACTTGCTGGGTTTTAGGTTCCTGAATTTTTCTTTCTATACTAATTATTGACCTAATCTTATAGAATACATAGAGAACCATCTTTATCTGAAATCTACTCAATTGTGGTTGAGCTGTGTGAATATAACACCCCATTAGCTGTTGTGGGGTGGCCAATAATTAACAGGCATTTCGGTGGTACTTGTACCGGATGTACAGCTTCTAATTTTTGTATGTTCCACAAGGGGTAAGGGCGGCAGACCTCCAAAACTTAGGCGCTGTATGATCCCTCCGTACTCGAGTGACGAGCTCTTCCCGAAATACAACTTTCCTTCAAGTTCTGATTTCCCTAGGTGCTAGTTTGCAGCACGCTTGAAACCTGCTTGATAAGAGAGTAAATGATAAACAGTCCTCGGCTGTAGCACTTGCACGCCTTATACGACATCCTCGAGGAAAGACTATATATCTCGGTTCAATTATTTCACTCATATATACTGCAGGAGCAGCCGCCAACATGTTCATAATATAAGAGCTGGAGCCCTCGGCACTGGCATTGTTATCACTTAAAATTGGAAGGGGAGTGGAGATTGTTGACCAGTTCCGATGGGCTAATGGCTAAGGAACTGGACCATACTAATTTGAAGCAGGGACCATCGCATGTTCGAATCCCCGCCAAGTGGATGTAGTCGGGCATTAAGAAATGCCCGGCGAACCATTTTTGTTTTGCTGGATGAGGGTTAAGGATGGTTAATGTCATAATATCTATCCTCAGGGCAGATAGAGATATAGAGCGCTATAAGTGATAGAGAGTAGACTAGTTTCAACCTTTCATTTTATTGATAGTCTAATACAACCTTCTTTATTTTCTAAACCCTCATTTAGAAATATAGTGCCCAAGTAGCGTTCCTACAGGAACCTTTTGTTGGGTTGCCTTGAGCATGTATCCTACATGCATACCCAGAAGCAATCTATGGCTACTTTGAGTGCCGTATAGATTATGTGGCTTCCTTTCCTAAAGAACATGGCGCAAGTCAAGTTCAGCATGGTCCCAGAGGTTGGCATATGTTATTATAACTGTTTTCGACTCTTATTATATCCTGTCCGTTACTAGGTGTGTTTTACAAGATCAGGGTCCATCAAGCCTGTAGGATCCTTGAGGTGGAAAGAGAAGCGCTTTTACCAAGGGGGTGGAGAAGGGGGTTGACACAGGCTGGCTACCCCGGAGCCTTACGGGGGAGTTCGAAATGACAGAAAGAGTCGTGTGAAGGATTCTATAACGGCAACTTTTTGGGGGGTTGTGGAAGAGCAAATACTGGAATATCTACAGCAGAGCTTTCCAAAGTTGAAGCAAGAGACTGGCAGTAGAGGCATGCAACCCGGGGCTCTTTTCAGAATGATGAAGGCTATTATTTCCTAGCCGCTCCAAGTTTTCATTCGAATTAGATCTCCACAGGGATTGATGCAGAATCATGTACCAGTCCGTCTCAAGCTGCTGGGGAGCAATGTCTACGAAGGGCTGAGTAGGGAGCTACTCCTTCGGCGAGGTGGGGGGAGTGAGGGACCAAATTGCGGGAGATTTCACTGAACCGATTTGAGCATCTGCCACTCATAACACAGATGACATGAACAAATACCTGCAGGGGAGGAAGTTCAAGATGTGATACAGAACCCTATGTGATGAGCGGTACCTTACAGGTAGATACTTACCCCTCAAAAGATATTCCCAAAAAAAACCATGAGTTGGAACATTAGATATCCTGAGCAGATACGCGATGATGTATCTATTCACAGCTGGGTGCAAATTCTGCCTTGTACTCGAGCACTATATCTAGCAGCTAGCTTATTCAACCAAAACATCTCTGACCCAAACACTGATAGCCCGACTTGAATATACAAGGTATGGCCATAAAAAAGTGGTACGCTGTATATGTAATATTTCAGTAGAAGTGGTACACCTGAGAGAAAAACATTGACAGAATAAGTGTTTCCTCTCATGCTATGCAACCACTAAAGGAAAATCTTAGTGGGTAATATAGATGATCTCTCTTCCAGCACATTTGCCATCAAATTAAACACTTACAAGTACATTATAAGGATGTTGCCCAAACCTTTAAACTGGTATTCTGTTTAATGCTGTCCAGATTTCAACCAAGTTTGAAGGCCTCATGACTTATTTTCAAAATCAATGTTCTCTTGTATCTCCATGCTGAAATTATGCCTATCTGTTATAGTATTCTATATTTTTTTCTCATCTATTAGTGATGGTCAAAAAACTCAGCATTTGAACTTGAAGACCATATGGTAAAGGTTGTGGTTTAAGGGGTATTTCACTATTGCAACATATTTTCTGTAAGAGGGTGGTTTGGTTGCAGTGTACCACAATTTTTTCCAAAACCAACCCAACCTACCCTGCACCGTACCACTTTTTTATGGCCATACCGTGTACCACCTTATAATCCTCGAATGTATCGCTTGTTACTATGAGCCTCTCCCCGCCCTAATCGTACCAAGGTGGTGGCGTCCACCACCCCCGGTCGCTCGCAAACTCGCGACCCAGGGGCACTCCAGAGGAGTGCCCGACAGCTCAACGATAATTTCAAGCTCAACGATAATACTCTAAGAATCTACTATACACAACAGCGTCTACGCCCCTCCCTCCGAACCTCAACACATAAAACCCTCATTTGCCTCTTCCGACTATGGCGCAAGTTTCTCAGCTTCATCCGGAAGTCCTTTGCTTCCTTCAAAAGTGGTTTCCGCTCCTCACTTTATGCTTTTGCCATCGCAGCTTGAGCCCGACGTAGTGCTATTTCTGCCTTCTGTAATTCGGCCTCTTCCTTTTGCTTTACCATACTCCGGGCTTGATGAGCGTAGAGGACTCTCCCCTTCTGAACAATCCGCCGAGACTTTTGCCGTGCTGCTCGTACCTTTTCTGCTGCCTTTGTCTGACCAAGATCGGCAACTGCCTGGTCTCCTGGGAGTGCCTGCACCATACCACCCCTCAAAACCCGCCCAAGCTGCTCCTGAAATTCAGGTAATAGATTTAGATTGGCAGCCAGTGTCTGTAAATGATCTCCTTGTTGTTTTAGGGAAAGAGAGGTAAGTGGAATTTGGGGTAAGGTGGTTGCAGAGTGAGGTGGGGTAGTAGGTGGGGCATCAGACACCAGAGTTTCGCGTAACTTGGGGAGGACTGCATCCGGATTATATGGTACTAGACCAGTAGCGTGAAAGGCTGAACACACTGTCGGTACTTTAAATGTCTGCTGCCGAATTGAGTGGATAGCTGTAAGGAACTCAGCTTTATCGTACTCTGCACATCCTGTCCGAGTTGCAGCCTCTATAGCCTGGGTATCATAGTACTTATAGGATAGGAAAACAACCACATCGAGTGGTTGTCTTAAATGGATCAAGTGCGGAGGGAGGCAGAAGGGGATAATCTTAGCATTGTCGCAGTACTCAATATATTCTCTCGTGCAATGTGACCCGTAACCGTCCAGGAGAAGTAATCGATAGGCACCAATTTGCCGTCGCCGAGAAAAGAGATCAAAATGAGTAATCCACTTCATAGTCAAGTGATCATTCGAGTATCCAGTCTCCGATACAGAAAGACAGTAGTCATCAGGTATCTTAGTTTCTGTATACCAGTGCTCTTGATGAATAATACCAGGTATGATTATCATAGGTGGTAAAACATGACCATCTGCACTGATAGTTTCACAAACAGTAATCAATTCACGGTTTGTGGAGCTTCCTAGATAGGCTTGTCTAGTGGGATCACCAGTGATGATGCACTGATCTCTTCCCATCCCTATCCGGAAGCCTGTTTCATCGAAATTGTATCGATCACTGGTCTGAATGCCATATTTATCGCACACATTTGCATACCAGCCAAACCAATCTAAGATACTCTCTTCATTATGAGCATTTTTCCGGTCCGAATCGATCCTATACTGCTTTCGGATATGGTATTCTGGATGCCTTTCCATGAAGTGCCGAGCCCAATGTTCTCCAACTAATGGTATGGGTAATGATTGGTCACTATGCATCTGCAGAAGAATTGCATTTGCACATCCACGGATCATATGCAGACGCGCCGAGGTTCCAATCTTGTCTAGCCAGTCTAGATACTGGCAGACAGCAAGCTCTTCCTCTTCCGTCAGCTTCCTATTCACTCATACTCTCTTCTCCTTCGATCCCCTCCCATTCCATCGTGCTCTGAATTGTTGTGGTGGAAGATCAAACTCTCGTGCTGCAGCTGCCAGATTTGGACTTTTGACATTTCTTCGTAAAAGCTCTGTGATTGCCTTCTGGATCCGGGACTCTACAGACCCATAGGACTCTTTCGAACTGACTATACCCATGGATGGCATAATTTCGCTGTGGTGTGGTGGAAATCGTGGATTTCTATCGGTAGATATTTGAGTATTATGGTTGAGCCTGAAATTATTGTTGAGCTGTCGGGCACTCCTCTGGAGTGCCCCTGGGTCGCGAGTTTGCGAGCGACCGGGGGTGGTGGACGCCACCACCTTGGCACGATTAGTATTATGTGTAGCACTCGCGCAACAAAGTGCAGCGCAGGGACCCAACCCCTGGCCAATATTCGGTACTTTACCAAGTCCCCGGTTCCGGCCATATAGACTGCGGCATATATCTTCATAGAAACGAAATAGCAAATATAGTCACCGGTGATATGCTTCCATATAATAGCATCATACCTGGCCAGGAAATAGGGTTTTTAGTCTTTTCAGTGCTCAGGCGGCTCAGCCCCACTCAGATTGTTCCAAACAGGTTTAGCTTGCCTAGCAAGGAAGTTTACTATCTTTATCGTAGGGCAACTGCGAGTGCGCTGGTGCTGACTTGTCTTCTCCGCAGCAGCACCCCGCAAGCTGCGCAAAAGGAATTGACTTAAACGCCTGATGAAGGTGGGTTCACCCAACTGAAAAGAAACCCACACCTCTCCTGTATCTCTCTATTCTCGGGAAGCTTCTATTGATCTGGTTCCGGTCGCAAGCCAATGCCTGAGTGCCAGAGCATGTACGGCTATTATTTAGCTTGATTTACAAGTAGTCTCTTGGCATTTTTGGTTACTTTTTGCCGATCTGAATTTTTGAGAGAAATTCTAGATTTCCCAGAGATCTCTCCTCTAGCAGGCAGGGAAACCCAGTCAAGTCATCTTCAATAACAACATGTGTAAACCATATTATTATTATAGTTGGGAGGTCACTTTGCTGTGGACGGAAGCAAGAGAGGCTTTGAAAGTTTTTGCTGGTTGCCACACTTCAAATGTGCCTCCCGTTGACCACCAAAAAAGCCCATGTGTACTCGAGTAGGTTCTACAGTCTCCCAGAGGGTCGCGAGATTCTCGAGTTACGAGAGTGGCGGCGCTCTTGGCCACTTGGCATGGATTTTCCCATGGTCAACCCTGGTTTAAATTTTCTTTGATACTTTTCTTGTTTGCTCTTGGGATTAAAGTTTCTCTTTTGGGCTAAGCCTTGATTTAAGTGGAGGCATGTACCCGTTTTTATGCGACGAGTCTCGCAACTCGAGAATCTCGCGACCCTCTGGGAGACTGTACTCATATTATCAAATAATAATAATAAGAGGCAAGATCTGTGAATTAATGATGAAGATGGGCTTAAACTACCGGGAGTACTATCCAAAGATTCAAATTGATTGTCAACTACCCATTGCCCTGATTACACAAGGCATCATATTTTGAATCTCTATTGGTACTGTACACGTTTCAGATGACTGCCACTATACCGTATAGCCAGCCGCGAGGCTTAGCTCTGCAATGTTTCTCAAGATCAGGAGGGAGGACATAAGCCAGCGGAGGTCCCCCCATCATCCGATTACCCGCGCAAGTTCTCTCGAAGGAGCAACCTTGGAGTTATTAGCTTGAGCTCAGGCAACAAGAAAGCAAGAAAGCAAGGATGTCATTCGGCTTCTCGGTAGGCGACTTTATCGCCATAAGCCGCTTAATCCTGACCCTCACCGACGCTCTAGACTCTGACACCGGCTCAAGAGCACAGTACTCGAGACTATCGGATGAGTTGAAGTCGCTGCACAGCGCATTCCTGGCAGTCCAGGACGTGGTGCAGAAGTTGCGGCGGGATGAAAAATCCCATGCTTCTACCATCAATGCAATTACTTTTGAGCTTGAGTGTTGTCGGAAGCTGATTCTAGGCTTCAACGCTAATACGGCGAAGTATCGTGAGAGCCTGTATCACGGTGGCTCTGGCAGGCAGTTTAAGGATGCTTGGAGGAAGATTAGTTACAAATTATTTAGAGAGGAGGACGTGGTTATGCTAAAGGACTCGCTGGGGCGGAGGGTTGCGACCATTAATCTTTTGTTGCAGGTCGCGGGGAAGTATGATATGTTTCTTTTTCCCCCTCGCTCTTGTTCGACCGTAGGAGGGTCCGCCAAACTGGAGGGCTCAACGAACAGGCCAGCATTTGCCAACACATTTCGCATGGCCTGTTCGTTATCCGCTCCTGTCCATCGAGCCAGCTTGTGGTCTCTCCTGTCTCGGGGTATCGAGCTAATATCGATGAAAGCCACTCGGTCTTCTCCCTAGAGAATAAAGTCTCGGGTATGGAGCTCATAATCTGCCAGCAACTGGCGAAGATCCCGAAAGAGCTTGGCTGCGGTATCGAGGGCTCTATCATACTGCAAGATGCCCTTGGGAGGACCTTTCCAGTACCATTCGTGGTCTGCGCGACGTTGGAGATGTTCCACGGCTTCTTGGAGCTGTCGTTCCGCGGCCTGCCCGGCCACCAGAAGGTGCTTTCGAAGGAGTACTCTGTCAGCGACGGGGAGTCCCAGAAAGATATCGTTTCGACCGAGTGGGTTGAAAATATTACACCCGGGAGGTTGGTGTCTATGAGCGTGCTCTTCCGTCGCATTGACAACGCATCCGGGGTCACTGATTTCAAGAATAAGTGTCCAAGCTGTAAGACCCCGGGTGCGTTTAGTTCCAGCGGAGGTAGACATGGGTGGACTCAATGGTAATACTCTTTCTTCCTTCTTCCTTACCTTCTACGTTAGTTTTGATAGTGAACTGATATAACCCCAAGCAAATTCTGCCAACTCTGGACCCAACACTCAAAAGAGTACCCTGACAAGTCTCCTACTGGCGTTCTCGGGCCGGGGTCATCTCCATTGTCGTTTCTACCATCGAACGTATCAACAATCTCGGAACAGCTGTCCTCCTTCCGCCGGGTAAAAATTGTTGAGGTCTCCCGATCGAACGTATCAACAATCTCGGAACAGCTGTCCTCCCCGGTAAAAATTGTTGTCATCCGATGGAGAACTAAGGAATCCGGGCCCGAACCTAAGAAGAAATTCTCCTGCGAACGTTGTGGAGAAGGATTTGCCCGAATAACCGACCTTTACCGCCACAATACGACTGCTTCCATTCACAACCCCGTCGGACAGTGGAAGTCACCGCGTGCCCGAATTTCCTTACCCCAGCATTAAGCTTAGCAGTAACTCCATAGCCAAGCTCGGAGACCTCCTTATAGAGATGACCCGGAATGGTGTCAGCACTTCCGTTAGTAAAAACATTATAGAAAGCTCGGTTACTCCAGGAAGAGAGGGATAGGGGATGGGATGCCTGACAGTTAAGATATCTTTAACCAGGAACAAAATTGAATAAAGAGGCAAGGAACTCTATTGTTTAAATTAGTTAGTCGGGATGTTGGTGCCGCCCCGGATGTGTTTGTGGGAATGGGCATGCTTAATTAACAATTTTATTGGAGGTTTTGGGGGTCATTCGCTACAATGGAACATCTTTAGAAGGATGTTGGGGACATTATAATGTGACCATCCATTGTTAAACATACAGATCTAGGCAGAACACATATATTAACTACAACTGATGGGTCTAATATTATGAGTGATCACTCCTGGTAATGAGCTCTTCCCCAAGCACAACTTTTTTAACTGCCGGTTTCTCTATGTGCCGGTTCGTGGCGCGCTTGAAAGCTACTTGATAAAGAGAGCAAAAGTTAAACAGTCTTCAGCTACAGAACTTGCACGCCTCATACGACATCTTCGAGGAAAGGCTATGTAAATTATCTCGATTCAATTACTTCACCCGTATATACTACGGGAGCGACCGCCAACATGTTTATCAAGCTCCCTTCCCTCAATTCTCCCGACTTCTTGTTGCAACCAATAAGAATCCACGGTTTCGCCACCCTCAACACCACGCTTTATTATCGTGAGCACACTTCATTGACGGTCGCGCTTTTGCCTTCGGGCGATCGGTGCTTTTTGGCCTTCGGGCAATATCTTTTAGTGGCTCGCCGGGCTTTTATTACCGGTGAATTTTTCTTTGGTGGCTTGCCTGGCCTTTTGCTACAGGTGAAATTTCACGATGGGTGACTCTGTTGCCCCCCCTCCTCGTTCCCCTTCCCCTGCTCCGGGCACCCAGATTGTCCCGGGTAGGATGAATACCTCTGATGGCCGTGGTCTTATCCCGGCTGTCAAGCTGTCTTACGCCGCGCCGGGTGGGGCCTACCTAGGCCTTCACTTTGTTCATGTTTTGGGATGTCAGAATGAATCCCTTTTCTTTACTTCTGAGGTTCGAGCTATTGTTGCTCTCCTCAACCTCCGCTCATTCGACACTGTCGAGACTGTTTGCACTGGTATCATGGCTGCTCGCGGCTGTTGCGTTACTGGTGACACCTCCTCTGCGCGTTGCCACGTCGACCGAACTACTACTTTGGGTTTATACACCCGTTTTCACACCCACGAGGGCTCCTCGCAGTCCTTCGCCCCGTCCAGCTCCCAGATGGTGAGCTCGGATTTTCGTTCGACTATGGCGTCTGATCCCATGGTCCCCTCTGCATCCTGACCGTCCATTGACGAGGACCGATCCCAGGACCCCATGTACGTTCCTTCTGTGGTCGAGGTTGACGATAGCCAACAGCGTCTTCCCTCCCCTGTTGAGCGACTTTCCTCCGGTGAGCGGAAGCTTTACAGCAACTTCCGATTGAACCAATCGTCGGACGAAGACTATGCACCTCCTGCAGGTGGCATACGCGCTGAGGATCGGATCACTCAGGTGTCTTCCCCTCCCCCATTCGTCCCCCCATGGTCGCGTCCTGGTGCCGGTTCTGGTTTCGCCTAGGATTCCACCATTCCCTCCGGTCGCCGTGCCTTTGTTCCTATCTCCAAGAGACACCATGAGTTTATCGCTCATACCAAGGCGCTACGAGGGAACACCCCCCCGAGGAGAGATCTCCCTTCCCCTCTTCCTTTGACCACTAGCCAAGTGGTTCCGTCGTCGGCCGTTATCGTTCGCGATACGCCTATGGACCTGGGTGGTGGTTCTAACACTGACGGCACAGGTATTGGCGACTCTAGGTACGCCACCGATGCTCAGCCACGTTCGGTTACCCGAAGCGTCTCCCCGTCGTACTCCTCGCTTCCCACCCTCCCCCTTACTATGAGCTACCGATCACCTTCACAGGTTGACGTTGCTTTGTTGAGTGGTCTTGAGGATATCCGTTCCGGTAATGCGGTTCCCCTTTCGTCTTCGCCCTCCTCCTCCCACGGATCGGTTGCATCATCTTCCGATTCTGACGACACCTCCATGGTCGACGGTTGCCGGACTTACGCGCTGGTTGGGGGGAAAGAAACATACAGTTCCCTTGAGGAGGTTGCTGCTGACATACAGCGTCTGGGCAAGCAACAGAACAACTGCTTGGATGAGATTGTCTCTTTGAAAGGAGAGATCAAGTTGTTGAAGGCTGTTATTGCCCGGTTGGAAGGGGATACGGTTGCCCATGAGGCTGAACTGATGGTTGGCAGGGGTGAACCTGTCTGGAGCTCTAGGGGGACAGTTCGGGAATCGGTTCGTGCTGAAGCTGCTAAGCGCATGAACGGTAATGTTACCCCCTCCCCCCCCCCTGCTGATGATGGTGCGACGCCTTCTCTGGATGATAAGAAGGTTACCTTTGATGAGACCCCCGCCGACGGTTTTGTTAAGGTCGAGAAAAGACGTCATCGTGGTGGTAAGAGGAGGAATCGTGTTGCTGGCCCGGTTACCCCGTCGGCCCCAGCCCCTCCTGCCGTTGTCGTTCCGGTGACGCTCCCTCCGACTGGAGCGGCTATGTATAGCAGGGTTGCTGCTGCCCCCCCCCCTCCACCTGTGCCACACATGACTAGGCCTGGACGACAGGTTAGGTCACGCTTGGTGCCGCCTCTGCCCCCTGTCGTTGTTATTCCGGGTCCTTCCCGCACCAGGGTCCCGACGTCCTCCCCCTCCCCCGCTGCCCGCGTGCGCCACGTTACCATGCGCTTTGACGCCGGCAAGCGGACACAGCTTCTGGTTACCCCCGAGGCTATCCGTATCCGCATGAACCAGACCTTGAGCAATCTTGGGAAGGTTTGTGACAGGACCCCGTATATTCGGGAAGCCCGCTCCAAGTTGAGATTGGATGCATTTACTTGACGCTGGCGGAACATACTGCCACTCAGGTTTGGGATAGACTGGAACGATGCCGCTCGACCCTTATCCGGGAACTTGGCCCCTCTGGTCTCACTAACTTTGTCTTCCATAAGGATGTGGCAAAGGTTAAGATTTTGGTCTCCGGCGTTCCTCTGGCTCCTACTGGTAGGGGCTCGATTTGGAAGCCTGAGGATTGGACCGGCGATAGGGCCTTTGATGGCCTCCGGACCGACATCGAGGGATCGAACCCGGGTATTATTTCCGCCGGTCGACCCAACATGCTTGGCTCGGTATACGCCATGAAACAGGCAGGCGCCACCTCATGTGGCATTAGGTTTACTCTTGAGCGCAATGATGCCAGTGATCGGATCCTTTCTTCGGGACGGGTATTTTTGTTTGGCAAATCCCGGAATGCTAGGTTCTTTGAGGAACACCGGTCAGCCCCAGTTTACAACAAGTGCCTTCAGGTAGGTCATGTTGAGATGTTGTGTGCGTTTCCTCCCCGATGTCGTTTTTGTTTTGGGGATCATTTGTCGAAGTCCCACCGATGTGGGCAACTTAACTGCCCTGGTGAAGATGGTCAGTCATGTAGTCACACTGTTCGGCGGTGTATGCTATGTGAGAGATCCGACCACTTCACCGGATATAATAGGTGCCCAGTGGTTGTGGCATCGGTTAAGTCGTCCCCCCTCCCTGCTGGTGCTGGTTCTCCCATCATCGCCGACGATACATCTGTCACGGGTGTGTCTGACCGATCCTTGAATCGTCAACGTCGTCGCCGTCGTGGAGTCCATGTTGAGATTACCTCGGAGGTGATGGTTGAAAAGGAGGTCTCTGCTAAGGGACTGACTGTTGAGGTGGAAGGGATGAAATATGCTGACAGACGTGCTGACCACCGAAGGGGCATGACTGACAGTGCTCTGCCTAAGGCTAAGGTTGTTCGGCCTAAGGTTGATAGGAAAGGTAAGGGTAAGGCTATTGATGCTTACGAGCAGGCTGGCCCCTCCCGTATTACCGAGATTGTGGAACCGGCCCCCTTCGGCAGAGTTAACAAGGCCTTTAGGCCATCTAGTTCGGCTGGCCCGTCCACCGATTGTCCTCCCATTACTACCATCGATGACGATGAGTCAATGAGCTTTACCTTGGGCTTGATTGCGCCCCCAAAAAGCATTCTTAAGAGGCGCGCCTCTGACTCCGATATCACCTCGTCGGCCATTCAGGCCTAATGTTTATTACGACATTATCGATTAATGTTGGACGGAGCAGGGCTAACCGTTCGTTGGTGATGGATGTTTTTTCTTTTGTTGATTTATTGTTTATTGTTGATCCTCCCCGTAAGGTGGACGGGGGTGGTGTTGTACATGAGCATGTGGATTTTGATTTGTTTTCTTTTGTTCCGGCGTCCGGTGTTGAGGTGTTTGTTAGGTCATCATTGTCTGGTTTGTTCCTGGTGGACTTACATGACATGGTGACCTGTGTTATTATGTATGATGTGGGTGGGGTGAGGAAGAGGATCGGCGGTGTTTATGTTCCTCCCAAGACGGTTATGCTGGAGTGGTCGGCTTATGAAGCGGCATGGGATGGATGTGATTTCCTCATGGGCGACTTTAATGCCAGACACGACGACTGGAACCCGCTCCCGAGGCCTGGCAGTATGCATATTTCAGACTGTCGTGGCTTGTGGCTATCCCGATTCTGCGATCGATCCGGGCTGCGGGTGCACGCTCCATCTGGCTGTACATTTCGGAATATCAGCGCCATTGATTTGTTTATCAGCAATTCTGTGACGAGGGTTTCATACGAAGGGAAAGCCGGCCTGGAACATGTAGCCGTTATCGCGAGGCTGGAGGTGGACGAGCCGACTGATGTGGTCAGGCGACGACCAGCTTGGAGGAATATTCCGGCATCTGATTGTGACAAGATACTGGAACACGTCGATTCTGGAGGTGATGAGGAGATGTGGACGAGACTGAGGAGTGGTGTGGACGCACTTTCGAGGTCTGGGAGGAATGTCGGCAGGTGCCCCTTTTGGAACCCCGACTTACAGCGCATTCGTTCCGATTTAAATCGAATGAGACGGATCAGACGACGGCTGCCGACCGCTTCGGACGAATACAATATTGTTCGACGAGTGTACAGAGCCATGCTGTTGAGATCCCGACAGGAATTTATTCGGGACACGATTGAGAAGGCCGGAGATCCTGCTATCTTCAGACTAGCCAGACAACTGGAATCGAGGCGGACACTTCCTTCTATGCGTGACTCTGATGGTCAGCTTGTGTGTCGCCACGCCGATATTAGCGACCTTGTCGCTGCCCAGTTGCGCCCTGGTGATGAACAACCATGGCATCCATCCGCGATTGTGGTGGACCCTGCCTGCGAGTTGGAATCTGCTATTAAGCGGACAAGCCCCGTTACGACATCGTTAAAAGCTGGCGAATAATTCACCTGCTACCAACTATTGCAAAGGTGGTGGAGAGGATCGTCCTGCTGAGGATTGCCGAGCATGTGGTACTGGGCCAAACTCAATTTGGGTCTAGGCGCAAGCGAGGTGTCCATGATGCTATATCCGTTGTGTTTGAGTTTCTGCGACACAACGAGGGTTTTAAGTGTGCCATGCTTTCCATGGATGTTGAAGGCGGTTTTGACAATATTGACGTTGACCTGCTGTGTGACTTTTTGGCCGCCCGGGAGTGCCCTGCCAACCTGATACAATGGGTTAGGAGGTGGGCTGGTAACCGCGTGGTCAGATTCAGGTTCAATGGTCGGATATCGAAGCCGTATTTCGTTAACTGTGGCATCCCTCAGGGATCCCCGTTATCCCCCTTTTAGTTTGGCGCGTATGTTGCGGACATCTTGGAGCCCCGCCTCCGGTACTGTCACAAATCGTGACTAAGCAAGGCAGATTTTACATGACTCATACTTATGAGTCATAAGGTATGTTGGATTTTACACTATGACTTTACTTGACTCATAGTTCTCACATGACTACGCACTTGCGAGTCATTGTTATGTTAGGATTGGTTGATTGTTTCATGACTCACGATTGTGACGTCATATGATGTAATGATTTTTGCACATGACTCATAGTATGAGTCATGGGTTTCGCGCATGTGACTCGTTGGAGCACATGACTTGGTTTATGAGTTTTGATTAGTTAAACGGAATATTGTGCGATGACTCATACGAGTCATCGATGGATTTCGCGCTATGACTCACTATGAGTCATAGAGGTTTATGTAGCGCGAGGTGATGAGTCACCAAGGTTAGGGTTGTGGGAAGATGCCTATATAAGGCGCTTGGTTCCGACCAAGAGATAGGATCTTCACGCAACCATCTAAGTACTTTTCTATACTCAAGATATTGCAATACAATCACGCTTTACTCTCTTTACATATACTTCTCTTTTACGAGAGCCTACGCTCTAAGAACCCGGAGACTATTGTGATAGTCTCGACGGGTCGCTCGAACATAGAACTATTGTGATAGGTCTATCAGTCACGACAAACCACCCATCTTACTATCTAACTAGATAGTATCCCTCGACGGTTCGCTCAGACTAGAAAGCCAGTCCCGTACTATCTGAAGAGATAGTATTTCCCTACGCCCCACTATAACAAAAAGAAGACTTGCGTACTATAGGAAACTACTGTCGTTGCCTGTTGCATAACTACCTAACAATAGGATTGTTACAGGTACTCCCCCTCGGTTCGCACTGTGGTTAGCAGTTATGTGGACGATGGGGTCATCCTTGTTGCTTCTGATAGCAGGGATCTCACGAGGTATACGATGGCGGAACTTGTCAAGGATTGTGACAGGGTCGCGAGGGGTAGAAAGATGGGGTTTAGCTCGATCAAGACTAAATGGATTGGTTTTGGAGGAACTAGGTGGGAGGACTTGGATATTGATGGAGAATTACTGACGCCTGTGGAGGATCTTAGGGTTCTTGGTTATAGGTTTAATGTATTTCTTAATATGTCTTCTCATGTATCTTATTGGTTGGAACGAGGTTTGAGGGTTAAGGGGAGGATATCCGCGTTGGGGAGGAGGTTTGGGAGTGATGGGGGGCTGGATGCATGGTGCACTTACCGCTTGTTTCAGGCAGCATACCTTCCGACCGTCTACTTTGGACTTGAATTCGTAACCGACTATATGTCGTATGTGAAGCGGATTCAGGTTCACGTCAACGATTGTCTTCGATCATTGTTCAGGTGTCCTATGAAGCTTGCTACCAACATTATGCTTGCAGAGTTCGGGACACCTCCGGTACATATACAGGGTCGATATCTTCAGAGACGGTGCTACAGTCGCATGATCAACTACCGATATTGTAGTGACCATCCGTGGTTTGGCGCTATTCGGGGCGACTGGGAGGTGGAAGGTATGTTGGCTTACCCGATGTCGTCTGACAAGACTGCGACGACGGTACCGAGCTTCAATGTGTCGAGAGGGAAGGAACTAGATGTGAGGCTGTTTTATGAGGCCTATGAGGAGGCGGTTTTGGTTCCTGATCTCCTTTTGATCTACACTGATGGATCGAAGAGCGACAAGGGTACTGCGGTTGCATGGATGACTGAGGAATGCGGGATGACACAGGGCGCGCGAGCCTTTGCTACCCCCTCTTCATGGAGCATCGTGGAGTGCGAGATTTTTGCCATCATCGCCGCGCTAAGGGATGTGCGCTCAGACTACCACGGTATGATCATCGTCTTTTCAGATTGTATCCCGGCCATTATGTGTATCGCACACTGGCAGATGGAGCCTGAGGGTGAATCTGCCGGCATGTGGGACGTTTTGACACCACTGTTCAATCGCTTTAGTGCGGTCCGTGTTTGCTGGATCCCTGGTCATCATGGTATTGCTGGCAACGAGATGTCGGATGCCAAGGCCAAAGAGGCGGTTGGTGGTCCTTTGCATGTTCGGAATTGGGCTGGTATCGTACTGGGTCTTGGCCATGCTATGATTGCCAGGGAGCTACGGGCGGCTGAGTGGACCCATTGGCACCTCTCTGAGGGTCACGGTTATTACGATCGTTCACCGAAGAAGCCCAGACACCTACGCGGCCTTAGTAGGCTTGATCATTACATCCTGTTGAGAATTCGCAGTGGTACGGGTGTTACTGGCCATGGTGGATGTCCGGGTGTTGATGATCGATTCCACCTGGTGTCTTGTGACAGGTACCTTCTCAATCGGCCCCGTTTCCCGACTTTGTTCAATGATAAGCGGGTTCCTGAGTGGCGCGACTGGTGGCAGTCCCATTTCAATCTGGGTTTGGGTATTCCGTATGAACACAAAGACAATGATGGTGTGGTCACTGTGTGCGGAAATCCCTTCCAGCGGACGGTCACCCAGTTGGTCGACGGTACTCTCAGCCTGTTTCATCTCGGCGCTCCTGATAGCAGATGTACCAGATGCTTGCTGAAGAGTTGCAATGGCAGAGACAAGTGCCTGCTTCCCCTCAAGTTTACCGGTGGTGATGGTAGCCGGATTGCCCTTACGTGGTGGCCGCTGACTGGCCCTTGTGGGATGTGCGGTAACAAGGCCAATAGGGTCCGGGTCCATTTAGGTCGGTCTCACGATTGCGCTCTTTATTATTTCATACCTTTTTGGGATAATATCGTGGCCCGGTGGGATGACTTGCCCGTGATCGACCGGAATACGGCTGTCTTGCAATGGTGGTTGAACCAACCTGGCCTCTGTGTTTGCGATTGGACTTCTCCTGATGTTGTTGGGAACCATTTGCGACTGCGTGACGGCCAATCGTGCTTGGAACGTATCGCTGCCATGTTCGAACAGTGGATGAGGGATGGTGGTCGCCCTGCATTGGATGGATTGGATGTGGTTTGGAGACGCGGATAGATTGTTTGGCTTGCGAGATAGATGGCGGTCCATATGTTGTGTTTTGTTTGTTTGGTTGGATTTATGTTTGGTTGGAGGGATGCGTGACCAGTTTGCCGGAATGTTGGCTTGGTTGTGGCTATGGCTTTGCTGACGGGTAGTGTTTGGTGGATGGCTATGGGAGGTGGATTTCTTTTGTTCGTACCCTAGTTGGGTGGTTTATTTTTGTGATTCCCGTGTGCTGGCCGGATACTCGGACTTCGGTCTACGAATCGCGCGGGTGGTACTTTTCCAGATGTACTGCGGGCTAGGCGGGTTGGACTGGCGTACTCCTTGGAACGTACTGCCGTATGGTTGTGCAAGCCCGGATAGGTAGTCGCTCCATTAGCTATGTAGTTATAAATAAAAAGCATTGAATCCCTCAATTCTCCTACCCCGCTTTTCACCTTCCTATTCGGGAAGGTGTAGGCGGAGTAAAACACCACACACACACCAAATCAACCTCACGATCCTGACCTGCCCCTGAACTTGGAGCTTCATAAGG
>Ga0307517_10001720_pt1 | contig 36046 bp, 21 predicted proteins | sample 23_EM_MG_FD_194515 | JGI IMG/M metagenome (GOLD analysis project Ga0307517, IMG submission 194515) | Populus trichocarpa ectomycorrhiza microbial communities from riparian zone in the Pacific Northwest, United States - 23_EM | ecosystem: Host-associated > Plants > Roots > Unclassified | place...
TAAAAGTATGAAAATTAAAATAAAATAATTTATTTAAAAAAGACAAAAAAAAAAAAGACAATTCAAGTTAACCTGCCAAACTCGTGACCCGTATCATGTGACTAGGATAACATCAATGAAAGGAAACAAAAAAAAAATGTGAATTTCAATATCTAATCAACTCAATGTCGAATGATGAAAAGTCAATGTAGGTCAGCCTTTTAAACTTGAGATTCGGATAAGAAGATTGGAATTAACTCATAGATGGGAAATCAGGAAAAACAATTGTAATGCTCAATTCCAAACCAACCTAATATTAGATGTTGAAATTGAAAAAAAAAATTTAAAAAATAATAATAAAAAAGACTTGATCAAACTTGGGTCAACTCAACAAACTTGCAAAACGAGTCATGAGACTAGGATTACACCATAGAAGGTAAGAAGAATTACAAAACCCAATTCCCAATAAATTCAATATTAAAGGATGAAGTTGAAAAAAAAATAGTTTGTAAAAATAACAATAATAAAAATAAGGACCAAATTTGACAGAAAAGTTTTTTGGCAACCCATTTTGTTTTTTTGGAGAATGCATATGCGGAAATCAAGGTGAGAAGAGAGAAAAGAGAGGAAAATAAAGAAAAAAAGAATGATTCATCGAAACCAAACAAGTGCTCTTGACACTACATGAGTTACACGTGGAGGTAGACTATAGCGAATTCAAATGACACAAAGGACAGGTGAAATCAATTGTTGGTGGACATCGTATGCGCCTCCAAAATATGGCGACCTTTCTCATTCATTTACACACGCCAACAACTTTTTTAATTTTTTTCCTTTTTTTTCAAATCAATCCATGAATTACAAAGTTTTGATTTCATCCCTAAAGCTTTAATTATTTTAAATAAATAGAATAACATTTGTTTTTTTTTTTCTTAAACTTAGCACCAATTGAACACTATATTCTTTCCCCGACACCGCGAGAATCCCATGCGAAGCCAACAAAAGCAAACCATAAGGAATCCAGATCAACCAAACCCAAAAAAGATAAAATTAAAAAAAAAAACCCTTGAACAATCGAAAAAAAATCATTGTAAATTCACTATAGTAATTCAGAGTGATTATGAGAATAAAACAACATTGATTTTTGCTACAACAATATCGCTACCTGCGTTAGCAATAGCCCCATAATATTAAGTATTACGTTAGAGAATAAAATGTGTGTTCAATAAATGGTTCATTGCATTGAGCTAATTTTAATTTTAAATGCAGCTAGAAAAAAAAATCATTCGGATCAAGCCTTGTTGTTCAAATAGATTGCAACAGTCTTGAAATTATAGCTATGAAATCTAATTCAAGACCATATTTAATTAGGTGCTTGAATAATGGAGTTGTTAAATCAATTCATTCAAGACCATATTCTTGTGTTTTTAATTTTCTTAAACAAGTTGAAATTTTTGCCGGATTTTTTTTCAAGTTGAGAGTAAAAGGTTGAAGCTGCTACAAGGAACGATTGGGCTGAAAAACCTTTTGAAGGCTAAGTAGATCTCGCAGCAATTTCTTTCGATTGGGCCTTGGAGGAAAATAAAAGAAAAATGTAGTGCGAGGCTAGCTAGGAGGTATCGATTGTAATATTGCTGAATCATTTTGTCCAGCCCATCAAGTCAATATTGTCTATGAAATCGTTCATATGTCTTCACATGAACGCACACACAAACCTAGGAGCCATATAGTTTTGGTGAGGGGTAGAATTTCTAGAACGGATTTTATAGTTTTGGATGACCAAACCGAGGAGACAAGGGAGTGTTAGGTACGGTGTTAGAACTTAGAAGTTGTTGTTATAGATATATTAAAATAATATTTTTATATTTTAAAAAAATTATTTTTAACACTAAACACATCAAACAATTCAAATACATTAAAAAAAAATAAACAAGAAATTCAAATTTGACCGAAATCATGGTGCAACCATGTTGACAAACGGTGTCCGATTTCCATCAAAATTAACCTATATCTTCTTATTTAAATAAAATGAAGAAGAATTAAAAGTCCGGCCATTATTACACACTAATTGGTATAATAAAAAATCTTAAAAAGGCAATCAGATTGGCTTTTAGTCCACATACAATTTCTCCTTGTTTAAGGGACCTAATCTTTAACAAATCCATGTCTTAATCAACACAAAAACCTTGACCAATATGAAGGCAGTCCCCACTGTTGAATTACATTGCAACCAAGAGTTTCTCCGCTTGGCCTTTAGCAGACTAATCTGTCAGAAGATTTTGTCTGCTTTAGCTTTAATCACAATATTCCCTAACTTTTATTTTTCATATTTTATTTTTCACTTGTACCTCGCGAGTCATGTGTTTAGCTTTTTTTCAGAAACTTGTCGCTGTACACTGTCGAAACAGTGTCAGCTCCTCTCTTTTCACCTAATCCTAAAACAAAACAAATTGCCTTTTCTTGTCTGGATATTATTGCTGTTATTTGCAGATGCAGGTGCTTGCTTATGCAATGCAGCAGAGCAGTCTCATCGATTCTTAATTATGCAGCACTGGCTAAGTTTAGCAGAGAGGTACCGGTGGCTGTGGAATCAGAGATATCCGTTCATGCTTGATCAGCCGGATGCCATGATTCCGAGCATGTTAAGGGAGATTGCTCTGAGAAGTTGTATAGCCATGCAGGATTACAGACGGCTCTGGGATTCGTCTGTGGAAAATGGAAAATGCTTGTAATTTTGGTGTCCTTCTTACCTTCAACGCATGGCAATATTGCAAAGAACTTCGTTTAAAACTACTACTTGATATGCTTAATCATCTACCCTTCTGTCATCAGATTAGTCCTTTTAATGACCAAATTTCGAAAAAGAAACTGTGGTCAATTAAATATTTATCATCCACAGCCACTAGATGACAGCCTCCCCTAACATATGTAGATGATGACTTTTATTACAGCCATCGGATCTGTAAGACGTTTTTACCCCTCCATGTTACTGTCTCCTTTCATTTCACCTTTATGAATTTCCAAATATTAAAATTAAATTATATTAAAAAAACAAAAAACTAAAAGCCGAGGGGACATTTAAATAATATTTTTTTTACCCCTCCTCACATTACTGCTCATTTAAATAATATTTTTTTTACCCCTCCTCGCATTACTGCTCATTTTAATAATATTTTTTTTATTTTTATTTTATTTTTTAACATTAGATGAATTTATAATTGAATTTTGTAATTTATTTATTTATTTTTTATAAGATTATCCAAATCTCATTACTTAGATCACAGTTTGACCGATTTACTTGAGTTTTTTTTTAATTTTTCTAGTTAATTTTTTTTTAGTTTTATTCTTTAATATTGGATTGATTGATAATTAAATTATGTTATTTGTTTCGGTTTGCTTTATATGAAGTTATCTCAATTTTATGACTCAGGTCACAAGTTTAGGTATTAATCTGAGTTGATTCGAGTTGTTTTTTTGTTTATTTTTTAATCAATTTTTCAATTTCAATTATGTCCTTTAACATTATTTTTATTAGAGATTAAGCTTCATATATATATTTTTTAATTTGGTTTCTATTATGTTATCTTGATCTTATAGCATGAGTTTACTTGGATCATTTTTTTGTTTTCTTAATTGATTTTTTTTAATTCCATCATTCAATATTGAGTTTATTAAAAATTAGGCCTCATGAGTTGCTTTCTATGGGGTTTTTTTATGGTCTTATGACCCAATATGTGGATTGATAAGTTAACCCGAGTTGACTCGAATCAATTCAATATGTTATCATTTTAATTTTTTTAAAAAATATCATCTTGAATATTTACTTTGAGTCAAACTATATTTTTATCTGTCATTTGAGTTATCTTTGGACCCGTCAAGTCTGCGGGGTCACAATGAATCTATCCTCACGTGGTTTTAATTTTTTTTCCTATTAGAAAAAACATTAGTAAAGCCTAAATATTTTTTATATTAAAAATGATCTAACCCACGTCATAATAGGGGACAATAATCATAGCCGACTTTAAGATGAATAAGAATCTTGAGCAAAATTATAAATGAAGCTTTTAAAATATTTTAAATATATATATATATTTATTTTTTATATATGTTGAGAAATGAGATCTTGGATAATTTTCACTTATAAGAATATTTTATTAAACAAAAATAATTTTTATTTTATAAAATATAACAGACAAATATATTATACTTTTTGGAATCTTTTATTAATTTGAAGACTAGAAATATTGTCCACATGTCACTTAAAGCGGATGTGCAAATAATCTAGTAAAAAATACAAAGGAGGTCATTTTCCAATAATAAATCTAAAATCTTTTTCTCTCCAGCAGCCTTTGTAGTAACTCGAAAAAACTTTACAGCAATCATGAAGGCCATGATCAATACCCATAGTTCCTTTATTTTATTTTTTAATTAATCACGAACTACGTACCCCTCGTTGTCTCGCACGAACAAAATATAAATAAGTGGTAGTTGAGTGCCTTCTCTCCCACTTGGAATGTTAGATTCACAGTAGTACTGACCGAAACAGCAACCCAGAGAAGTGAACACCTTCCCCTTTTCTCCTCTTCGTCTCTCTTCTCTAACACACACTCGCAGAAAAAGACAAGCGTATTAATGGCTACTATGAAAAAAGAGTCGGTTAAGACCATGGAAACCATGCCCAACAAGGGAGCATGGACAGCTGAAGAAGACAGGAAACTGGCTGAGGTTATTGCAACTCATGGTGCCAAAAGATGGAGGACAATCGCATCCAAAGCAGGTAATACATGTACATACTTTGTTGTTTATTTTATTTTATTTTTTCTTACAAAGGAAATAAACAACTTACGACCCAAGTTGAATTATGTGCGCTCTGTATTGTGATCTAATTCAAGCTTGATGTGTCTTTGAATTTTCGCAGCTCTCAATAGGTGTGGTAAGAGTTGCAGGCTAAGATGGTTGAATTATTTAAGACCAAACATCAAGAGAGGCAATATATCTGACCAAGAAGAGGACCTCATACTTAGGCTTCATAAACTACTAGGAAACAGGTAATTATTGTTATCCAAACATCAACGGCAAATAGTTATACAGTACTCCCAATTGCTTTAATTATTACTCTTGCTTAGCAGTACCTTTTCTGGGGAGAAAGTATTTTTTTTTTCTTTATTTGGTTCATGAACATATATATTTAGCTCCTTGGTCAGTTTTAGTTCAAGAAGAACATTTTCAAGGTTTTCTTTTCCCTTCGTTTGTTTTAGGTGGTCACTGATTGCCGGAAGATTACCGGGTCGAACAGATAATGAGATCAAGAACTACTGGAATTCTCATTTGAGCAAGAAAATAAACAAAAAAGGGAAACAGATTGAAGCTTCAAATAGAGAATGCCAGAAAATTGAGAAAAAGACAGTAGAGATCAGTTTGGAGTTGAAAGAAGATAATAAGCCACATAATGGAAGTGAAGAAGGCTCAAATGTAAATTTTAATATAGACGATCTCTTTGATTTCACCGATGAAGATACTTTGAACATGGAATGGATGAGCCGATTCCTTGAAATGGACGAGGCTTAAGTTCTGTTTTGTCATGAAAGTGTGTAAACTTGCTTCTCTCTTGATTTTAGTGCTGTAAATTATAGTGTAGTTGCTATTAATAATTGCTCAGGGGGAGAGTGACGCTCCAGAGTGTGTGTGACTGCTGCATGATCGATGATTCATGAATATGGAACAGTTTATGTTGTGTGTGGGCTCCTTTCTTTCTTGGGGGAGGCGTTTTTTGGACTGATTTTCTTTGTTTTTTTTCCTTCCACGTTAATCGTTAGATGCCACCATGGCCATAATGCCACTGTAAAATGGAAATGAAGAAACCATGGATAGCCATTTACAAAGTTAAAAGAAGCATATAAAAACTTGGAAGTTTTGGCCGCTGGTTCTTAGATTCGTTGTCAATGGAAGGGTGGTGTAAAGACAAAAAAAATAAAATAATAATGATAAATGTGAGAAGGACATGTCTTCAAGATTATGAAATGCTACGCATGCCTGATGGGACTCCATGATAGAGAAAAGACGCATGTGAGTCACAATATCAATCTTTTTTATCTGAACGATAATATCACATTCCTTTCTCTCGTTTTTTACAAGGGTAGTAAACTTTTTTCCTTTTCTTTTTAATCATCAAAGTTTCATTGAAGGGTCGCAAGGCTGACATCTACATCCTTTCCAAGCTTTGCAGGACGAGTATGTAAGCCAGTGTTTCTAATGAATATGAATCCAAATTCCAAATTGTTGCCGTATATTTCAAATTGGTAAATCCAGCATACTGTGCGTCTATGCCATGACAATATCGACACTTTTGGTCTTCAAGATACAGCCTAGGACTGGTTATTATAATTATTATTTTTAATGTATGTCTGGACCAATTTACGCGTACCTTAATTAATCTTCTAAGATCTTGAAGTTAACGATCAGGTCAATTTTTAGTGGCTCTGAGATTTGTGGTACTCAAATTAGTAATTTTTAAAGAACAAACTCAAAACCTGACCAATTGAATTATACTCCTCAAAATTATATTGGATTGATTTTATAGCTAGAACTTGTGGTATGGCTTTGTTGTTAGAAAATTCACATGCATGGTCTTTGATTTCCTAGCTAATGGTAGAGTCCAAAGAATAATTTATAAGCAAATTGTGGACCGTTATCGAGCATTAAATTGTTTTTTATTTGTTCATGCAACATGATTAGAAACGCATTGTGATGCCTTGTTTGTCATCTAGTCCGATTTGTTGCATCACCTTCTTTCTAGTCTTTTCCAACACAATATTTTGCTTAATGATAAGGGCAGAATTTCCTACTACACCATTCTTGCTGTAGGTACGAGAATTACAAGAAGAAAACTACAGCCACCTGCTTGATTACACTTAATTAATCTCAACTGACCTGAACTAGCATAAACTGTACAAATCTATTTACTCTATCTTCATCTTTCTCAGGACCAGCTTTGATGATGAACTATGCTATGCATTGTTCCTTTTTTGAGTTGCTAAGGATTCCCTTCTGCTACTTTGCTCGATACAATCTGTCTCTAAAACCTTCCTAGGTACGGTCCAAGTGATACACAATAAATCATAAGGCGCCGAATCAATAAACAAGAGCCCGTTCATGGTTATGACCTCAGGAGTTGGCTCGTAGACAAGAGTGGTCCTGCCTGACGGGTTACAAAGAAGAGCTATTTCACATGTCCAAGAATCAAATGGCCATAAAAGTACGTAGCGCAACTTTTTTCCTGTTAAATTCTACATACCAATTTGTCTAATCTACCACATCATGAGAGTAAAAGCTGTAGCAGCTGAAAATATCATAGGAAGTACAACAGACTGGCATCTCTTTAAATTTGCCCAACAAACATCCTTGGTACAGTATATTGTGAGATATCATCACGATTAATTATATCAAGCCAAAAGTTAGAGATATCAGATATGAAAAGGGTTCGAGAAACGCTAGCTATATAAAATGGTGGGAAAACAATTTGCAGAAAGGAGAAAACAAAATAATCATGTGTCAAGAAACTTGTATCACTAATTTAGCGTAATCACATTAAAAAATAAAGAATCAAACTTCTTATTCACAGCCTAAATGTTTTTTTTTTTCAAGAATCAATTCTTTTGTGAATTGATTAAGAGTCACTTCTCATCTTTTGAAAGATAACACATTCTTTTTCTTGTATTTTTAATTTTCTCTATTATCTCTCTTATTTTCTAGTTATTATTGTCATTAACTGTTAACAAATATATTTATAAAAGTGAAGATATATTTATTATGAGAATATAACTTTTCATCATTTTTCCTTATATTACCTTAGTAATATAAATAATATTGATATGAATTGGGTTAAACCAAAACTATTTTTTCCTTCATCTCCCACTCACACATGATGGGATCAGCTCTCTCATTAATTTTGAAAAATTCATACTTGACTAATAGGTTGTGTGATCAGGCATACTTTAAAAGCTCAGTTGCTATATATTGTTAGGAGTATATAGCTTCTCCAATAATAAGACATAAAGTAGATGCAATATGTAGTACCCTAGATCATTTATCACATCTTTTATTTCTCATGATTTCATTTATTATACTTTATGTATTTATAATTATGTCTTATCATATAGACAAATATAATTGGTCGACCAATGAATACAAGTCGATATAATAATACCAAAATGATCTTTCTCTTTTCTCGATTCCCTCAACTTCTGCTTAACTTGTTTTTCTAGTACTATCCCTGTAGATCGAATCATTCATAATCCTTTGGCAACAGATAAGAGTTATAAGGGCACAAGTAAAGATTACTAATAATTTTAAAGGTCTTACATAATATTAAATATGGATCTTAGTTTGTATTAACTTTATTGGTTATATTACACACTTGTGGTATAAAACACAAGTTATGGTATCATCTTCTTTTCTTTGAAGTGTTTGTTTTTATCAATAATATTGTACAGATGACAATGTGTACATACTCAATGTCTAACTTTGAGTTCACTTATCTGCTCATTCACTTTTGATTTATCAAAGCCCATATCTAGTGATAAGATAAATAAAATGATATTTTAAATATTCACATAGGGTCAAAGTTATAACACATATTCCAATGACCTCTTTGTTTTAATAAGGAGAAATTTCATATATTAAGCTTAAGTGCTATCTTATTACTTATATAACAAGCTTAAAATTATTTCATCTCCATTCATCATAATATAATAAAGGTGATTGTCTATATAAGAAAGCCAATCTTTTATTTATACGACATACTTCTTATAATTTATTTTTAACATGTGTACTAAACACAAGCATTTATGTATGTCCCACAACTTATGTAATTAGGCGCCATTAAAACATCAATATTAATAATAAAAACATTTATGAACATTGTTGGAAAAATATTATACATTAGTACATCAATATCTACGTAATTCAAGTGACCTAACATAACTAATGAAAACATTTCTTGAAATAGGTTTTGTAAATGGATCTGCAATAATTTTTTGTGTAGATATGTACTTCATGTTCACTTCCTTATGTGCAACCATGTTCTTTACAAAGTTAAACTTAATATCTACGTGTTTGGTTTTTTCATAGTACTTAGAGTCTTTTGTATATACTATTATAGCTTGACCATCACAGTTTACTTGTGTTGGGTTAATAACATTATCAGATACTCCCAAATGAACTAGGAAATGTTTCAATCAAATAGCCATTTGTACCATAGCTAAAAAATATTTTTAACATCAACTCATTAAAACGATCTAAAAATATAAAAAAATCAATAAAAAATCATTTTAAAAAAAATACGATTTCAACCGCATTTCTAAATACAACAAAAATCCCCCTAGTTCGTTTCTCCTAAAAAACCACATTTAATTGTTGAGGTTTAATTTAACAAAATATTGACAAAAGGACTTGATCCCTTATCACCTCAATGAAATAAGTGATGTGCACCACCTTGTTAGGTTTATCTTTGTTGAGCAATCTTACATATAAATATATCTATAAAATATTATTTTTTTCAATAGAGCATAGCAAACATCCAAAATTGAGTGAACAACTTGTTTGATATACATAGAACACAATGAAAATATTGATGTACATGGAACATGTTTCCGAGTTCTACCACCTTCCCTAATTATTTTCAATGAAGGTAGACTCTACATTATTTTCCAATTAAAGCACAAAATTTAATAGAAACATGTATCAATTGCCAAAAATTAAAAGAAGCATGTAAGGAATTACACCATCGGTTCACAAACACCAAGTTCAAATAGTTAGATGCACATATGCATATAAATTCTAGTAGTATATATATTCATAGAATTAGGGCATATGCTAGAAGTTCAAGTTACAACCCCACTAAACTTCTATTTTATTTTATTTTATTGAAAAAAAATGTTTTTTAGAATAGAAAAAAAAGTAACAACAGGCTCTCATACCAATATTGGAAAAACAAATAATAGAAGGAAGAAAACAAAATAATCATGTCCCATGAAACTTATATCACTAGTCTAAGCATCATCACATTAAATAATAAAGAATCATGCTTATTATTCATGGTCTAAGTGTATTGTTTTTTTTTTTTTTTGCAAAAACAATTCTTATGTGAATTAGTAAAGAGCTTGCTTCAAGAGTCTCTTCTCATCTTTTATTTTTAATTCTCTCTTACTTTCTTGTTATTATCTGCTACTATTAACAAATATATTTATAAGGGTGAAAAATTACAACCTTTGACAGTTAATGTCAAGATATAATAACTCTTTATCTTTTTTCTTTTATATTACCTTAATTAGTAATATAAATAATATTAATATAGATTGGTTCACCTATCATGGGTGACTCAAAATCATTTTTTTCTTCATACAATTTTTACATTTGAAGAAAAATTCTATCAATTTTATTTTTAATTAACGAAACTGAATATTACATCTCTGTTAAGGTACTTGGACAATACAATAGATATCATAAACAAAAACATAATAAAAGAGTTCTAAACTAAAAGGAAAAAATATCTAAAATTAACTAGGAAATTACAATCAATCCTAAATACAATTTCTATACCTAATTTGGGGTCCTTACCAACCTCAGAAAGTTATGAAGATTTAACCTTACAAGAAATAGGGTGTCATTAACCTCTTAGCAAAATAAAATTGCATAACTAAGCATTAAATTTGGAATCAAGCATGATGCTATTGTCTTTGGCAACAACTAGAATATTATTTTTTGGCAACACACCTTTGTTAACCATACTAAAACCATCTTGAAATTCTTCAAACCTCAACTTTTGACACTTGATTGTTAACAAGGAACAATAAGATGGTCCATTAATTTCTTTGTGGCTGGAAATTTCTACTACTTTGATGTCTTTAAAGTTAGCTCCTAAGAACTCTTTTGAAATATCAAAGAAGTCTTCACTTTCATGAGAAAATCCTTTTAGATCCTAATTGAAAGAAACTTTAGGATTCCTACAACCCTCAAGCTCAATGACATCTTAAAATTCTTTATCATTAAATTTTAGTGGTTGATTCCAATCCACAAACTATAATCCTAAAAAAATATTAATTTCAATATCCTATTCATTCTAATCTAAAACAAGTTTTCAAAAACTGACTACAAGTTTGTGATCACTCCCTCACAATCCTCCAAGTTTCTTTATGCCAATTGACAAGTTAATCCCACAACTTACCTCTGCAAGTCTCTCAACCAGTCACAACCAGTCGACAAGTTAGTTTTGCAACCTGCTTTGAGTATCCTTAATTTTCATTTCATTAATGTTGTGACCTTGAACGTATTGTTCCTAAGATGGAACCTCCTCACCTCCTACATGAACACATCTAATCTTGCATTTGTTTTTAAAAAGGTTTTTCAATAGCAAACAACAATAAAAGAATCGTTGGGCTTTGCATTAACTAACATAGATGAAAACAATATCAACAAATGAAGGTCAAAAGGTTAATAGGAAAGGTTATGTGTAAAGTGCTTAGACACCCTAGCCATACAAAATTCTCAAGATAGGAGAAAAATACTTTCAATTTTATTTTCAAATATCAAAACTAAATATAACAACTCTCTTAGACTCATTAAATAATACACTAAATGTCCTAAATAAAACATGAAAAATAATAAAAGCACTCTAAACTAAAAAGAAAAAAAAATTCTTAAATTAACTAAAAAAATATAACTAATCCCTAACAATAATTTTTAAGTCCAATTTGAAAGCCTTATCTACCTCACATAGTTACAAAATTTTAACTTACAAGCAACAGAGCTTTTAGATTCGTAGAAAATTTTAGTATAAGAGTCCGTGTTTTAAGTCCAATTTACAATAATTGCTGAAAACATGTTTTTTTTCAATGAGTACGTGCTTGGAAAAAAATCTCCAGCATCATATATCAATCTCCAGCAACCCCACAAGATTAAATAAATTCAGCTTTCAAATTACAGTCTATAGGAGTAAGAACCCGACTGTAAAAGAACCCAAAAAATCTTGTGAAGTTTACCTTCACAAACATTAAGAAGTTGAAATTTATCCTCACAATTTAATAATATTATGAGAGAATATATAGAATTTCAAATGCACTTTGTAACAACTTGTGGATGCAATGACATGGCTCCATCATTTTACAGATTCTTGTGAACAAATTTGGAATTATGATGGGCATCATTCTCGAACTGCTGTGAACATTCCAAAAGGGTTGGTAAAGGGCTACATGGCATGCCATCATCACATCAAACTGTGTCGTATCCAAGAGTTGAAAACCAAATTATACAAAAGAAATTTCCAGCCTTTACTAGAACCATGTGAAACCAGTACAAGTCTTGTCTATGCACGCCAGGTTAAAAGTAAAATTCCATAGGAACCGAAGCAGTTAATTGAATGATTCAAGTAGGTTTTTTAAATAAAAATGTTTTCAAAAAATATTTTTTTATTTGAAAATATATTAAAAAAAAAATTAATTTTTTTTTCATCCATACATCAAAACTATTGAAAAACACTAAATAAATATCAATTTAATATTTTTTAAAAGTAAACTATATGCATCCAATCACAAGATGAATCGCAAGTCCAAACAGTATCGAAGTGGGACATCAACCGGAAATAAAAAAATAAAGCAATTCTGACAGATGCATGTGAATTTTACGTAATCTCCATTTCTTCAATCATATTCTCAGTCTGTCGACAAATCATGTACTGCTCTTGCATGAAATCTACAGAACAGTGAGGTAGAAATCAGTACTCGGCGCAAAGGACATTGCAGGGTTGCTGTAGTGAAGTTCTATGGTTACTCAACGAATCCAAGAAATATTAATAATGTATAGCAAAAGATCTTACAGTATGAACAGTGTATCGGCATAGCTGTTCGTGAAAGTTAGCCCCACGCCACTGAACAGGCATAGTTGACCAGCAGTTTACCATCAACGCCGAAATTCTGAATTGATGAAGTGGAAAGGTTAAAAGAGGGAGATTCAAGGACATACAAAGCAATTATGCATCTAATAAAAAATGACTTCAACCAAGGTTAGGAGCAACTCAGTGAGAGGAAAAAAAATCAAAATCCAAACAAACCAATTAAAAAAAAAGGATCTTAGTTATGTTTTATGGTCACCAGGGGAAAAAAAACAAGCACTAAGAAATTCAAGAGAACTTCATTGAACCTTGTTCGATGAGTGAACCATCTGTCCACTGCCACATATCATTTCTGAAATGTCAGTCTTAATTATTATTATTTTAAAAGAATTAGGCAATGATACATCACAAGCCATGTTCATCAGAGTTGAGTACAGATTAGTACAATTGGCTAAAAGGGCAAGGACAGAAACCACAGGTAGAATCTACATCTATTGTCATTTGCATGGAATATTTGTGCTCGAGTACACAGCTCGGCACATGGGTAGTCGGGTACAATATTTGGAGAAGTAACAATTCATTTCATGTGAACCATTTGATGTAGCTCAATTGTTTTCTTCCAGAGAGTCAGATTAACAAAATGCTCCATACTTAAAACTGGTAGTGTGCTGATAAGCAAATGTCGCTTGTTCCAAACTTAAGCACAATGAACACATAAGTAATAAAAGAATCGTCTTGGCCAAAATCACCAGTCTACACATAACTGGGTTGCAATTACTTAGTCTTTCATAATTGTCACCAGAAAAATAAAAAAAAATAAAAAAATCAGTGCTCTGACAATGCAATCTGGGTCTGGGACAGCATAATTGAACTTAAAATTTAACATGAATATGTATGAGCTGAAAACCAAGTAATATTTTTAAAATCAGCAGGGATCTATAACAGCGACAAATAATGAGAGAACATAAAATAAATAAAACAAAAATAACTGCTACAAAAACTTACATTAAACAGATCAATCACCAATTCATCTGGATTTGGTGAGAATGCGCTGTTGATGTATACAAACTAAAGAACAAGGAAGAAACAGAAAGCATCACTATCCCAGAAACCCACTTATTTTTAATACTTTACTAAATTGGAGAGAAATCAACATCAAAGATAAGCTACCACGGTCTCCCTGTGAATTTGCCGACGCAAAAAGTCAATCACTTTAGCAAACTTATCAGTTCCAAGCATCTGCCACATTCACTCAATGTGTATAAATATCATCATCATATAATAATGAAATGCAAGAAAGTTTTAGTTGCAAAAAAAAACCAGTATCTGGAAACGTTAAGCCAATTCTTGTATGGGAAACAGTTCAACTTCCAGTTATTCTGATTTTAAAAAGTATTTCCAATGCAATTTAGCGAAATGTTTTCTGCTGAAGCACAAAAGCCCTGTCCCATTGATTATGCTCTTCCTGGGAGTTCTACGTTATAGCAGTCAAATTGTTCTCTAGAAGAGCAAAAGAAAGTTATTAATGAAGGGTGTGTTTCAACTTGCAGTTTGTCATGCAACTTGTTTCCAAGCTTCAAGTTCGTGGCCCAATGGCAATGGCTACAAGGCACACATAAACTCTATTTATAATTGCGAGAAAAAAAAAAACCTATGATCAGTTCTATTATGTGTGAATTTGACCCTAATGTTGTGGCTCGTCTCGCAAACATAAATCAAGCTCAATAAGGACACGCACAAACCTAAAATCATACAGTAAACATCACACTTGCTATGCAGACATGTTTCTAATTGCATAGAGTTCAATGGCATAAACATGATCGCATTCATATGCAAAAATCTACAACCAAAACATAGTTTCCCAATGAAAATTCAAAATTCCTCCTGCAAAACACCTTGTTCTTCCCCAAAGTACTTTTGCCTCAACTCATGCTAGCTACAATTATTTGCTTGAAAAACTTTTATTCAATGATATTCCAGCTTATACCAAGATAACAATTGGCAAGATCTTCCCTCGATTCTTTCTATCTCTATGAGTTTATACTTATTTTTACCAGCCAACATTATTATTTAAATTTTATCCTTATTAGACAAACCCACAAGCATAGAAACACAGAAATACAAAACCCACCGACAATTCATTACATAACACATGTATAAATTTATGTAGATATGAGTGGGGGGGAAAACTACACCTTGAACTTCTTTTGCTTGAGAATAGGCGCATCAGCAGTGGCTTTTAACTGAATAATCACTGCATCAAATCGAAAACATAAATTTTAATTAATTAAAAAAGCATTATTGATGAGTATTTATTAATGGGTATATAACTCGTTCAAGTTTTGACTCACCTTTTCGAGCAGAATCCTGTGATTCAATCTCCATGTTGCTATGAGCTTAGAATTTGAAAGCTACAAGAGTTGAAACATACAAGTCAGGGATTTTGATACGTCCACGAAAGGTTTTGCTGTTTCCAATATTTTAATTGTAGAACGTGGCCCAAATCCAAATTTAAGCATCTTTTGGGCTCAGCTCTGTTATTATAGCTAAATGTAAGGCCCATGAATTATTACGTGAATTTTTTTATAAGAAAATTTGATTGATTGTTATGTTCTTTAATCTTTAATTAATTATTATTACACCTTATGTTATATGATATACAAGTTATATTTTTGGCAGTCATATTTTTAGTATCCACTTTCAGAGTATAATAATTAAAAAAAAATTATTATCCTTTATTATTTTCTAAATTTACTAAGACTTTAACAAAATAAAAACGATTAGGTGAAATTAATAATATATTAAAAACAAAAATATATATTTATCAGATTATTAAAGATAAAGTTAAAACAAGAACTCTGGTAGAGAAAAAAGAACCTTAGAAATATAGATCAATTCTACTGAATGGTTGTAAGTCTCATTTAAAAGTTAAGACGACAATAAATTCATATAACTTGGAGTCTTATTTTTTAATTATCTTTTCAAAATCATATATTTTGTTTTTTATCGAACTACTTTTCCTTCAATATCTTCTACCTCTGATTCTTCTGAATATAAAATAGTTATTAATAGTGAAGAAATTACTATAAAAAATTTTACAAATAATATTGATGATTGAAAAATTTTAAAAGTTCAAAATAATTAGATTTATCAAAATTCTTCTTTTAATCTTTTCAAAACTGATTTTACAATAAAAACTAAAGAAATTGATATTTAGCTTACAAAACTTTTTAAAACCATTCAATTTCAAAAACTCCTTACAAAAACATCAAGACTGAAACTATAAATATATTCATAATGGTCTCCAACATTTTCCACTAACTTCTCCAACATTATCTTCTATACCAGAGAATATCCTAAATGAGTTTAATGTTCTTGAAACAGATTTTGTTGTAAACAAAAAATATTTTATTGATAATTTTTATGCCAACCCTAACTCTAAAAATAGATATTGGTTTTTCAAAAAAAAAATATGCAATGAAAAAAGGAAATACAAAAATATTTTTATGATTTCGTTGCATCATATAAATACAAATCTTATTCTTTAATTGGTTTGAATTGTATTACGTGTCTGAAAATCATATTGCAAATCCATTTGCAAAACATGCATGCATTGAGTCTGGGCATCCTCCTTTGAGAAACCTTAAAATCCCTTACAATAACTAGACAATAAAAGTTACTCCTTACAAATCCCCAAATAAAGATGTTACCATTAATACTAAATACACCATCCAGCAAAATTCTTTACAAATACCATCCTCGACACCATAGAAAAGCAATTAGTAAAATTAAAAAAAAAAAAACATATCTAGAAGTCTTTAGTCTCTCTTATTGAATCTTCATCAAAGTTTATTGACCAAACAATTAAAAGCTCAGTTTTCAAACTATATCAGGTTACCAAAACTAGCCAAACCCTATTACAAAACAACAAAAAAGAATTCCTTAAAGCTATCAACGATTATCTCAATCGCCTTAAAACTTCATCTTCCACTTTAATTGCTCTTGACACACCCCAAATTAGTAACCATCCCCCAACCTCTACAGGCCATATAAACACTGTAAAAAATAATCAAATCCAAACTTCATATGAAGAAGCCTCTCAGGAAGAAAGTCTAAAATCAACAAATTGATTTGGAGAAACCCTGAAACATCTATTTCTCTAGATATAGCAATCTAAAATGAATCAACCATTATAAACCAACACCTTACAACAAATGACCATGACTGCCAATGCTTATAAAACTCAAATTAGAACCCCAAACAAAGCTATAGTTGAACTCTTTATTGCTGGTTGTTTTGGCTAATTAAAAAGGTGGTGAGATTATCATCTCACTGAAACACAACACCTTAAAATCTTAAACTCCATCCAACTGACTGAAGACTAAATACCTATCCTAGAATCTGATGGAAACATCATTCAAGATGCAGTTTCAACCTTTATCTTAACCATTTCCTTACATTTTGTAAGTGATCCTTCCTATTTTAAAAACAAAAATGTTGAACTTTTTTCAAACCTTAGATACCAAAAACTCAGTGATTTTTAATGGTATAAAAAAACTTTTCTTGCTCGTGTCATGCTCAAAAAAGACTCAAATCAAACATTCTAGAAAGAAAAATTCATTGTTGGTTTACCAACCTTTCTAGGAGAAAGAGTCAAAAATAAAATCAAAGACACTTTTATTACAATAAACCATTCCTTATAACCAATTGACTTATGATGAGCTTGTTAGTTTTACATAAAAAGAAGGTCTTCAGATATGTCAAGACCTTAAACTCTGAAAACATCTTAAGTGGGAGATGAGAAGATCTAGACAAGAACTAGGTAGTTTTTGTCAATAGTTTAACTTATCCATACAGAAGCCAACATGCAGTGAAAATTGTTCCAAGCCTAACACAAAACCCAACAAACTCCCTCATAAAAAATCAGCCCACAAATACAGGAAAGGTTTTAATATCAAAATTAAGCCCTACTACAAAAAGACCAATAAAAAAGCCCACAAAACCTTCTCATTCAAAACCCTGGCCTAAATTTATCCAAAATACATTACATATTACAAATATGACCAGAAAGGTAATACCTCTAGGTTTTGCCGAGTAAATACCAAACTCCATAAACTTTAATTAGAAGAATGATTCATTTATCATATCAAAACCCTTTTAATTGAAACCATTAATTCTGAGACAAACTCTTCTAACACTTTTGAAGAACCCTTCCAAATAGATGAGTTAGGAATATCCAGTTCCGACTTAGAACATTCAACCCATATTGTGTAGAGGAAGCGAGTGCATCACAATAAGAACACAACCGCTTTAACAAATAAAGAGAAGTATCTTCAAAGCGAGATAATTCTTAAGTTTCTTCTCGAGATAACCAACCTTTTAAGGGTAATACCAGGATCCCATCTAATTGCTCAGAATAATTCTATTGGTGAAACACTTTTCCTCTTGACTTCTCCACCAATGATCAAGAACTAAGGGCAAACTTAGACTTTCTTGAGGAGATTAGATTGAGTGTTGTAGTAAAGAATGAGGTATTTCACCATCAAGTTATTAATATTATAACGTCATAATGAAAAATAAAAGATTTAAAATAGGAAATAGGGTATTAGAAAGTTGAAAGCGATAAATAATGTTGTAGAAAAATGAAAGTTGACGCCAAAATAAGATGGATCATTCAGAGTAATGAGGGTGATTAAATCTACTTATCACATATAAGATGAAGGAGAAAAAAAATTCTTACACATGCATGACACTCTAATCACTTGAAGATGTACTTCAATTAAAGTCTCCTATGTTATGTTGTCTTTAAATCTCCAGAATCCCTAATACGGTGTATCTCCAAAATTTGTGTCCTGTTTAAATCTTAAAGAAGTTTTATACTTTATTTTTCTCAAGATTATTTCTCCAATTTAATCTCTATTATTCAATCTTTCTCAACTTAGTCTCAACCAAACCCAAATGGCCCAGCTTGTCCTCAGATAACAAAGCATTTATTTCCCTAATTAAATACTTCTTCAATACCTCTCTAGTTTGTGTTCAACCAAACCCAAATGGTATGCTTCTCTAGTTTGGGCTCAACTAAACCTAAATAGGCACAATTTGTCCTCGGATAATGATTATTTCAATACGTTTTTCTCAACCAAGCCCGGTTTGTTATCAGATAACAATTATTTCAATACTTCTCCAGTTTGGGTTTAACCAAACCAAAAGGGCTCTATAAGTCTTCCTCACCAAACAATTATTTTTCCAATTAAATCTACAAGAAGATATATTTTTTTTCTATTATATATTCAATGTCTTCGAGATTATATCTCCATGTTATTTTTTTCCAGATGACTTGTTTAAATTTTCTCCATACTTCTCCAATTTGGGTTCAACCAAACCAAAGTGGGCCCAACTTGGCCTCGGCTAACTGAACCTAATTTTGGCTATTTCTCCAAGTTAAACTCCAAAGTGAAATTATCTCTAATGTCTCCATGTTATTCTTTGCTAGTTGACATGTTTAAACTTTCTCCATGCTTCTCTAATTTAGGTTCAACCAAATAAAAGTGGGCCTAGCTTGGTCTCAGCTAACTGAACCTAGTTTTGGTTATTTCTCTAAGTTAAAAACTAAGATAAGAGTATCTTTACTGTCTCAATGTTATTCTTCACCAAGTTGATCACTTGTTTAAATTTTCTTTATACTACTTCAGTTTGGGTTCAACCAAACCCAAATGGGCCTAGTTTAGCCTTGACTAACTGAACCAAGTTTTGGTTATTTCTCCAAGGTGAAAGTATCTCCAATGTCTCCATGATATTCTTCATCAAGTTTACATGTTTAAATTTTCTCTTCTCCAGTTTAGGTTCAACTGAAACCAAATAGGCCTATAATGTTATTCTCTTCCAAGTTCATCATTTGTTTAGATTTCCTCCGTACTTTAATTTTCTTAGACTTGGTCCAATGAATCAAGCGAGTCCAGCTGGCTCGATTGACTGAACCTAGATTGGGTTCGGTTTGGTAGAGCCCAAGTTTTGGCTTTTGTTTGATAATTAGGCTAGGTCATTTAATAGTTGTCTCTTAATATTATAAACAAGTGGTGAAAATGGAGAAGTTGCCTTTTTATTGATGAAAAAAACTAAAGAAGAATTTTTCCTCGGACTTGAAATCTCGCACTCCTCATATTTGAAATCTCACACTCAATAAGAAGCAAAGAGCTTACAAAAATCTTGAGGATTGGTAAGTTGTATTTTATGGAGAGAGAATGGTAAGATCACATGGTATTGTCTATTGTCCCACTCTCTCCACTTCACCATGACCCTGTATAGTGACTTAGTACATCTAAAATATGAAACGTCTACCATCTACCAACAAGTCTTTTGCAGACTCACATGTTAAGTATTATTTTGTTTGGCATGTGTTGTCAGGTATCATTGCTCACACTATTTTTCACAAGTCAATTTTTTAACAAAGTGTTAAAAAATTGATTAGAAAAAAATATGATGTGAATTTATGCAAAACATGTTAGCTCGGATTAACCAAGTTAAATCGAGAACAACAAGCTTATTTTTTTACTCAGTTCAAATAGTTTTGGGTTGGTTTAACCAGGTCAAATCAAACCTAAGACCTCCTATTGGGTTTGGTTTGACTAGGTCAAACCAAACCTAAACCGAGCCCATTGTTTGGCTCGATTCAAAGGGCAAACCAATCCTATTTGTAGGCTTTGTTCAAAGGGTTTTCAGTTGGTTTGACCACGGTCATACTGAACCCAAACTGAGCCTATCAGATCAAATCGAACCTAATTGGTCTCGGTTCTCTACTCTTAGATCGATTTGATCAGATAAAACTAAACCCAACCGAACTCATTTTGACTTCGAGTAACACTTTTTTATGTTTGGTTTAACCATGGTCAAACCAAACTTAATTAAGCCTACCTTTTTTTTCATCTTCTTTTTAGTTCATTATTAATGTTGATATTATGCACTACACTAACACCTTTAGCCTATATAATGTGGCTACAACTCATAAAGTTATTAGAAGATGGTACACCTAAGAAGCTAATTCTATATATATATATATATATAATACAATATACTAAAAGGGCTCAGTATCCCTGTTACTGTTTACCTAGACTAGCCCTTGCCATAGAGAATTGCAAGGGCAGCAGGGGAGGGGTGGGGTTGTCTTTTTACCGGGATGCATTTGGTGGGGCTGCAGGCCTTGAATGTAGACACCTAGCGCTAGGGCTGGCTTGCCCTGGACATGAGTCAGGCCCACGCCCCCAAGTGGGTACACCTGGCGTTTGGTTTGCCCTGCCTATGTGTTGGGTCAGACCTGCGCGCCCACGTGGCACTGGGGCTGGCTTGCCCTGGGCACTGAGCCAAACCCGCGCGCCACATGGGGACACCAGGTAATGGGTCTGCCCTGCTTGTGCGCTAGGTCTAGCCCAATTACATGGCTGCAGACCCTGCGTGGCCCAGGGCTCATAGGTCCAGCGTCAAAACCCAGTTCTCTTGGCTCCTATGTCCGAACCCAGTACTCCTGGCTCCTGCAACAGAACTCAGTGCTCTTAGGTCCGGCGTCAGGACCCAAGGCTAAAGGGTCTTGTGTCAGGAACCACTTTTCTTGGGTCCTCTGTAAGTACCCGTACCCAGACTCAACCACCTTGAGTACGACCACGGACCCAAACTACAACCCTCTTGGGTCCGGACATGAACGATCCCCGCCCTCTTAGGCCCAAACACAAACCCAACGGCCTTGGGTCCAGACGCGGGCCCAACCCCCAACCCTATTTGGGTCAAAACATGACGAACCCAAACCCCAACCCGTTTGGGTCTAGACATGGACCCAACCCATCCCCCAACCCTCTTGGGTCCAGACTCGGACCCAACCCCCAAACCACTTGGTTTCGACAGCGAACCCAATCCACAACCCTATTGGGTCCGATCACGTACCCAACCCTCTTGGGACCCCACCCGACCCAAGCCCCATACCGGACCCAAACCCCAACCCGATTGGGACGGACACGGACCTAACCCTCAACCCCCTTGGGTCCCCACCTGGCCCGACCCCCAACCCCCTTGGGTTTATATGCGAACCCAACCCCCAACCCCCCATGGGTCCAAACTTCAAAGGACCCCTACACCAACCCTCTTGGTGTCGGACACGGACCCCACCCCCAACCTCTTTGGGTCCGAACACGGACCCAAAGCCCCAAACCCCTTGGGCCTGGACTCTAACCCAAACCCTAATCACTTTGGGTCCGGCCACGGACTCAACCCCCTTGGATCTGGACGCTGACCCAATCCACAAGCCCCTTGGGTCCGGACGCTGACCCAACCCACAACCCCCTTGGGTCTCCACCCGACCTAACCCCTAACCCCCTTGGGTCCCCGCCTGACCCAACCCCCAACCACCTTAGGTCCAGCCACGGACCCAACCCTCTACTTTGAATTATAATAAAAATAAAAATATTTTTATTTTTATTATAATTAATATTATTAATAAAATAATTAATAAATTTGAAAAAAAATATTATTAATATTAAAAAATATTAATTTTTGTATTATAATTTTTTATAGTATTTTTTATGAAAATAAAAAATAAACCCGTCATGTAGCACGAGCACCCAACTAGTATATATATAAAGGAAAACGATCTTGAATCATTCTCACTTACTCATGTAATCATATTTTCTCCATACATGAAAACAACACTCTTAAAACATTATATTGACTTGGCCATAGAGTGTTTTTTAACAGGTAATCCCATTTAGAATTATTCACCAAGAAAGCTCAGCGCGACTAAATTTATATGAATTTTTTTCCGAACTTGTATTGGATCATCTTTTTAAGTTTTTTTTTTTTTTTGTCAAAATTAACATCTTGATGCAGCTTCTAGTTTTGGGTTATTTTACATATTTAAGTTAATTAAATTAAATATAAAACTTCTAAAAGATATTTTACTCAAAAAGAAATCAAGAGGTAGCGTTTAATTACTATTTAATAAAAAAAAACATATAAATGAGACATTTCTTTTTTCCTTCATGTTTTGTTTTAAAAGAATATAAATTTATTCTAAAACTACTAAAAAAATATATTTATTTTTATATCTTAATCTTATCTACCAATCCTTCCTATTCCTGTCTCTTCTATCTTGAAAAATTGACAAAACACAATCTAAAAGTTGAACAGATCTATATTTCCCCTCAAACATGCATGAAAAAAAGATGCAATCCAGACGAAATTGAGTGGTTTAAAGCCATCAACGAGCAAGCATTAACCCAACAATGTGATGAGATACAAGTTCACCAAATCCTGAATTTAAGAGAATGCCTTTCGTGATAAATATTGAAGTCTCCTTCTGCAAGAAAGCAGGCAGAGGAACAAATTTCACAAAAGTCCTACACCGTCTCATTTGTGCCCAAGGCCACCCCCAAAAGAAAAGTAAAAAAAAAAACACAAAACCGCGAGTTGCATGTGAGGCCTAAAATCCAACGGTGTGGGACTTTTATGAAATCACTTCTTGGACTTGCTATCAAATCAAGTTGCGTTAGTGAATAAGCAAAACAAATACAAGCTTGACAGGCAACTGGAACCTCCATTTGCACTTCTGAGCTGCCTGAGCTTGAACTGTGCCGAGCTATTATCATGTGTGATGCTATTCACGAAATCAAATGATCATACACAACAACAAAAAAAATAGCTATAATAAATTAGACGGTCCACTGGTGCAATCTCTGCAGCCATTTAAGAATCTACCACTCCAAATAATTTACAGATTTGCTTGCGTTCTATCCAACTAAAGCTTTGCTTCTGCCAATCCAAACTGTGGAACAAAGTGATTAAAAGGTTAGGAAAGTAGGAGCACAGGTACTAAAATGCTCGCAGAAATAGCAAATACCATTTAGTCAAACTATACCCTTAAACCATGTGAAGTTAGTACGCATTAGATATGTGTAGTAACAGTAATGCACCTTGCAAGAAATGAAACCCATCTCTCTCACATGCCAAATTTTATCAGTGAAAAATGCGGGTAATTCTTACATTCAATTTCACGTTCAAATCCAAAATAACAGTGGTGGTGGTGGTGAAGAAGAAATATGCATATTATTCAAAACTAACATGATTTTAGGCATTCTATTAAATCAGAAAATCACAGTAACACAGACACTGATGAAAAAAGGCACATCCTTCCATGCATTATATCACAAATTCCATAATGATTTTTTGCACTGATTTTCTTTCTGGACCCGTGTTTGGTTCTTGTCATTAGAACAATGCGAGGCGACCAGACATCTCTTGCCTGCATTCTTAACAAGCTATATACCAACCTTTACCGACATTGAAAGGACATCATAGAACAACACCCACCCCAAACACCACATAGTAACCTCTTCCGTCCAGACTCCCAGGCAATCTCCAATCTGCCTATACTGTAAATCTCATACTCTAAATTGACATTAATTCTTTTATTTCAGTGCATGTAGTCCATCCAAACTATGTATGTATAAATGCATGGCAGGAAGGCCCCCACACCCACCCCCTACCCCCCCTTTTTTTGTGGTAGATAACTACATATTATATAAAACATTAAATTCTCACCAGCAAAGTATAGCGAGTTAAATTCAACAGAATGGAGTCCATATCAGAAACAAAAACCTATATCAATTAAAACCGTGTAATCTGCTGCACCATTGGAGAACCAGTTGATTGTGAAACCATCTGCTCTGAACTTGGTGAAGGTCTTATCAAGTGATTGGTAACAACTGGGTTGCCAAGCCCTTGTCTTAACATCTCTTTAGGATTGATATTATTTCCTTCAGACTGAGAGGACTCCATCAATGCACGAATCTGAACCAACATTGAGAGTGAAAGTAGAAGCTTCAGATAAGAGAGAAATATAGGGAAAAAAAATATCTGGAGAATATGGTTACCATATCAAGACGCTTCTTGTGGAGATCGCTAGGCAACTGCATATTTTAAACCCAGGGTCAAATTGGATCTCTTGAACTGTATTTTGCATAAAATATTAATGAATTTTTGCATAGTGGTACAAGAATGGCCAACATGATCACCTGTAGAGATGTGTGTGAGAGTGAGTTTTCGTGGGGGAAGACAGGACTGGCTAAAGGATTATATTGGTTTATGATAAAATCAAATGAAGTTCTAGAATAAAAAATTGAAAAGCTTCATAATTTGTATGATATTTTACACTACTAAATTTTAAAAGTTCATAAAAAGAACTGTAGATAAAAAATTTTGGACTTCCATCAGATTCATCCAGCTTAGATTGTACTTCATCCTAATCAAGTTATTTGACATTGATATAAAAAAAAAAAAAAAAAAGATATCATAATAACAAATATCCCAGATACTTACAGGTCTTTTTTGGTGCTTCTGCTCTTCCGTTGAAAATCCAGGGATGGTTAAATGCCAGTTTTTCTCTACACAGTTTTCAAGCATCATACTCATCAAAAACTTGTTTTGCCTCACTCCAAAATAAGACAGCAAAAGCAAATTTACCGATATCGTTGTTATATTGATTTTATCAACTATAATGCATTATGTGCTATAACTATTTATTTATTTATTTATTATTTTTCTGCAATAGATAGAACCCTACAGCCACCATCAGTGGTTAGATAGTCAGGGATTTAACGTTCGAAGTTAGTAGTTAGCAGGGTAGTGGGGACAGATTCCAAATTGTATGATCGATTGCATGATCATAACTGTATCCAAGGGGCCAAGGTAATTTCAGCTACTTCCAGTTTTTACACTCAAGTAATGTGATTTAAGCCAATGTTTCATCAACAACCTACCCTTTATATATGATGCATAAAGGATAACAAATCAAAATTAATCAGATTTTTCACGATAATTAATTTTTAAAAGACAATTTTAACTATAACATCCTTGGCAGAAACCTAAAGTTCACTCAGCTGAACAAAAGTATTTTGCTACACATCTAAGCAAAGATGCATCGTGACTTCTTGAATATAGATTAGAAGCCAAAACAAAATGTGTTAAAAAACAAAAGCAGATTTGATAACAATGATGTCTGACAGATTAAATGAAACCAATGCTAAGCGTTACAGCAACTGGAGTTCACTCATTTCTTACCATGCATATTCCACAACCACTTGTGCTGCTCCAATTTTTTAAATCAGATAGTCTACCATCATTATTGCTCTAATCCATAAGAGCATTTTATAAAATCAACGACTAAATCTGTGCATCACATAACACTAGTCTACTATATGTTGAAGCACGAACCTAAGTGAAGCATTATATCCTTGGACTCTAAAGTTGAAGATTTCCGATGCTTAGCCAAACTGCAAGCAAATGTGGTCACCTGCATTTTAGTAAAAATAAGTATCTTAATGAAAATTTTGAAAGAAAAGGATTTAATTCATCCTCCACGGATATTATTGCAGAATATTTGGTGGACAAGTTAGATGGTAATAACATGATCGTGTATGCAATTATTACTGATAAAAATACCATGATTTATGGGTTAACATTTCTCAGGATAGAAAAAATCCAACTGAAAAGGCAAAAACTCCAGGCAATCTTTAATTTTTTATCCTGTTCCTACATGATTTATAATTTATCCAAGCTTAATTTTATTTTTTCTCCTGAATGAACCTGATATACCACTAATCCATGAACAAAAGAAGAACACTTCTTCCACTAATATTAGGTTGTTTAGGACCATTAGAACAGAAAGAATAAACCAAGCAGGATTTGAGTAGTCTACATATCAAAATGAATGTATGTGTACCAGGCCACTGTTTTCATACTCCACCACAAAACCTGAGCAGTTGACCCAATCAAATTTCACCCTAAAGTGAGAGGCTGTACAAGAAAAGTTGAGCGATACAATGAAGAAAGTTATGCAGCAGAAGAATTACTGTGGAAGTTTTCATGCAAAAAATTAGGGAAATTGTGCATGCATTTATAGAGGTTCTCATAGAAGGTGACATTTGATGACATCGAAAACAAGCTTTTCATTTTTCTGATACTCAAACCATCAAGTTCTACATCAAACAAAGCTTCATAAGGGACCTTCATGCAACTAGGAAATTAAGAAGTATCAACACTAGAGAAGGTTTCAGTCTGATCATATTCCATTTCCCACTAAGGTTAATTTGGAGATAATATACCCTCCATCATTTTTGCAATAAGTGGATCCTCTCAACTTTTAACATGCAACCTCTTGTTTGCAAGTCAAAATGTCTTACCATTGCACCAGTCAATGGTCCTTCATACTTAACTACGAGTAAATTCTTTGTTGATTGGAATGAAGTCAAGGAAAGGATGACCAAAAGGGAAATTCTTCTGAAACCTACCATGGTTAAACTTCGACAGTCTATATAACAGTAAGATCTTCCTAAGTACATCTACAACCAAGCAACTGCAACAATTGAAAATCTAGAAAAATATCTGGTGCCTGCCCTGGCCTCACATTAAGCTACAATTACCACTTGCATTCAAGCCTTCATTAAAAGTAAAAACCTCACACTCAATCATGCACTCAATAGTAATATCCATATAAATGCAGAATAAAAAAAATGTGCAAGAATATAAACTTAAAACCTTATTGCAGTGAAACTTTGGAAAATAGAAGCACAAAAAAAACACAGAAACATGCCGTGTGTGTGAGAGAGAGAGAGGGGGGGGGGGCTACATCTTTATAACTGAAGGAATTCTTGTGCGCGTGGGCGCACTCACACACACACACTCTTATGCAGAAAAATTTATATATGTTAGCAAGCCTCACAGAATCAATAAAGTCGTCAGCAATTTCCAGAAAAAGTTCTTCAACATCAGGATCTAGCTTTCCATGTGAATCCACCTGAGTAACCAAAAGATGAACAATATGGCACATTTATCATGAAGAATTAGAAACCAAAAAAGAACATGGTATAAAGCTAAAAGAAAAGGAACAGAGAAAACAAAGTGAAATGCTGGACAGACCTGTGAAACCAAGTCTTGTATCTTTCTCTTCCCAAGAAGTTGATTTGTTGCTTCTGTTCCTTGGCTTGAACTCCCCCCTGGTGTAGTTGTACCAGATGCTGTTGCATCTGGCTGTGATCCTGTCAAACTAAGAGATTTCTGGCCTGTGGGTCCTGGCATCCTTGGAGATTGCTGTTGTTGTTGATGTTGTTGCTGCTGCTGATGCAGAGGCACTTGTTGCAATTGTTGCTGCTGCTGCTGCTGCAGCTGCAGCTGCAGCTGCTGCTGCTGTTGCTGTAGTAGTTGCTGCTTCTGCTGATGAAGTTGTTGGTGTCCCATTTGGGGCTGCTGCTGTACCAGTTGGGATAACTGTTGTGCCATCAAATTCTGGTGCAGTTGACCAGATGAAGCCAATTGCTGCTGTATGAGAGCCTGTGATTGCCTCGGTTGAAGATGGAATGAAGGCGAGGCAGAACCAGATATTGTTGGCATTTGCTTCAACCACTGTTGCTGTGACAGAGAGTTCTGCATCATAGTTGGCTGTGCATTCTGAGCCAGCCCTGACATCTGAGGATTCATATATGCCATTGATGGTGTCCTTTGTAGGCTTTGAACCTGCAGTTTCAGGGAGATGATCATGCACACAGATCAAATGTAATGCAAATGATTGCAAAAGTTTCACGTTCCAACAACAAAACTAAAAGTAGAATGATCAGTTGACATTTTTCTGTGCTTACTGAAATACAAAGGATAGAATACTTGATCATAGAAAAGAAGATTGCTTGATTCTAGGAAAGCCCAATGGCTACAATTAGCAGTAATGTGCTGATGTATTCACTCAGCGCTCAAATTAAAAAAATAATAAAAATAAAAATAACCAATTCATCAAAAGAGGCATGTGCTTATCCACATGTAAGTGCAAGAGCCAAATAACATGAGAATGCACATTGCTTCTCACAATCACTCCATTTATGCTTATCAAATATAATTGCAGAACTACAAACGATGACAAATACTAAAACAAAATTGCAAAAGCATTAGAGAGAGCTAAGGTTGGAAAACCACCCTTTATAACAAAACACCACTCATACAATATGGTTCTTCAGAGAAATGGGACTTGCTAGCAAAAACTAAACAAATAAATTTTGACTAATAACCTCATTTTTTAATTAAAAACTTGAGCCCAAGCTTTACAGAAACTAGAGTCACCAAATCCAGTTACCAGAAAGATAAGAAGGTAATGTGATCAGAGAAAACTCAAACCTGAGAGGTGAGCGGATTTTGTTGCACAGGTTGCTGCCTCATTGACCCTGCATTTATTCGCTGTTGAGCATATGTGAGTGCCCCATTAGGTCTTATTTGTGAACCCATATTTAGTGATCCCATCACTCCCATTGCTTGTATCCCCTGCAAAGACTGCCCCGGAGAATTACCAGGATGGAACTGAGACCCTTGAACTAACCCAGCTTTCTGCCTTGGCTACATCCAAGAGTGCACTTATTTTAGAAAAAAATAGCTACTATGATCATTAAATTATTTTGCTAGCTCAATCACAAATGCGTTGCATAATGAGCATGAGACTGAACCAACAGATTCTATTGATCCAATCAACTATTAAATCATGTAATGATTAAAGAAGAAGCACACCATTTTTGAGATTATCACCCGCTGAATTCAATTCATTCAGCTCAGAAATCCTATATAATTGGATATCCTTTTAAAAATATAAGTATTTAAACTGTGATATACTGTCAATTGATTATCACACAGAAATGTCTTTTATATACCTTTGTAAAACTTTCAAGTAATTTATCACTTGTGAGTAGTGCAATAAATAGATTTCATACCCCAAATAGCAATAATTTATAAATTGATTGACACTAGCACAATCCAAAAATTCTTACTAAGGCTAACAAACTTTTTCAAAAGCACAGATTACACTAACAGTACAAGCCAATTAACCAAAAACAGCAACTTTGTAAACAAAACACTATAACTTTGAGAACTTTAAAGCAATCAAAAACATACTGAAGCCAGCAACTGTGAGGGCAAGTTCAACTGAGCGGCGGCGGCAGCTGTCCCGGTCAACATAGGAAGGTGCCCAGTTTGGCCGAGAAGTGCTGAGCGAGACGAATTTGCCCCACCCAGTTGTTGATTCTGCTGTGAATTCGGTTGAATTGAAGCAGACCCGCCAAAATTCATCTGCCCATACAGGCCCTGTTGTTGTTGCTGCTGTTGCTGCCTCAAAACGCCACCGTATTGGTTCGGTTGTTGTTGGTTAATTTGACTCAAGCGCGACATAGAAGGAGATCTTTGAAGGGTTTGTTGGATTTGATATCCTGACATTGCTGTGACATTCTGCTGCTGCTGCTGCTGCTGCGACGGGAGAGAAGGTGAAGCAGGGATTTGGGAGTGTTCAAGTGAAGAAGAGGAAGAGATTTGTGTGTTTTGAGGTAAATTGGATACGTTTGGTGTTTGTGTCTGTGTTAAGGTTGTCGTGTTAGTGTTCAATAAGGTTGCTGCTTGTGACGATGGGTCTATTACTGTATTCTGAGAAGGGAGAGGTTTAGGCGAAGCGGCTGCATTTTCTGCCATGGATTGGAAAAAGATTATGGGTTTTTTTTAATTCTACTTAAAAATCCATTCTTTTCGATGAATTCCGTGATTCTAGTCTGGGTTCCTTTCTTTTTGCAGAGCTTGTAGAGAGAGAGTTGAGGGAGAGAGGAAGAGAGGAGGAGGATTACTCGGTCTAGCTGATAAGCAGAGGGAATGATGCATATGGGGGATCTAGGCCATACACGTAGTAGACGCTTGGGATGCTCGAGTGATCATATAGACTGCATGCTGTACACGTGTACAAATGGGAAGCGGGGGTCAAAAGACTTTTGGTAGTCAAAACATGTGGCTTGATTAGATTGAAGAGTGACTTAATTAATGAAAAGTCAATCATAAGAATAAGCAATTGGTAAAGTAGTAAATACACTATACATTTGGTTTTTTAAAAAAAAAATTGAGGTAAAAATTTCGGGAAAATAATATAGTTTTGAAAAATAGTTTTGTTCGAATATAATATTAATTTTGTACAAAATTACTATTGTAAATAGTGGTCGATTACAATTGTGTTTTTTAATATTAATTATGTACACAATTATTATTGAAATTAACAGTTGTGGAGTTATATTTTTTATTTTTTAAAATAATTAATTTTCTTTAAATAATTAACCTTTTCAAAACTAACTCAAAATTTTATAAAAATTCAATGACTAAAAGATAAGATTCAAGATCCAATAGCTAAAAAGATAAAGTAATGTTGCAGGAAAGAGAAATGAGGGAAAAAAGATAAAAAGAAAAAATAGATCATCCCTGACACACCAGGGATCCCTTTTTGGCACACTCAATATAGTTAGAAAGATATCGATAAAATGATTTTAACTACATCTTAGAAAATCACTAAAGGAGGTCGTAATAAACTTTAAATTAACCCCGAACAAAACCCTTAAAAAATTAGGACTACATTTGATGGTTTATCAATGTGTAATTAGAATCGTCTTACGAGATCTTTATAACGGTACTGGGTATATTGAAAATTGAGTTTCGGTGTATCCTTGGTGACCCATTCTTTCTTGCAGCATTAGATCTTTAATTTTATTTATTGGCCATTAAATCTTCATGAAAATTTGAATTGGCTTTTATAGCTGTTAATTAATTGAGTTTAAAAATAACTTTTAGAACAACTACTATTTTTAATAGTGGTTGTATTTAAGCTGTATTATTTTTCAAATACTTTTCTAACAAGTATTATTTTCTCAAAAATTTTGTTAAATTGTGTTAGAATTACAAAAGACCCATACATTTGCTCTAGGGGTGATCATTTTCGGTTCGATTAAGTTTTTCTCAAAAAAAACCAAACCAAACCGAAACCGGTTCAAACCGACAGGTTTTGGTTCGGTTTTTTAGGACAAAAACCGGTTCAAACCGTTTTGGCTCGGTTTTTTAGGTTTGGCTCGATTTTTTTCCGACTTGGTTCGGTTTTTTTCTGGTTTTTTCCGGTTTGGGTTCAGTTTGGGTTTTTCAGTTTCAAGCTTATAAAACTGAATCGAACCAATCGGTTTTTTTAAAATTTTAATCAGTTTAATCGGTTTTTTTTCACGGTTTGGTTTTTTCGGTTATTTTTTTTTCCAATTTTTTTAGTTTTTTAATTTTTTTCTCACCCCTAATTTGCTCCTTGTTTAACCTAATATGGCAGTAACCAGTAAGTGCATTGTATTTCTTAGGAGTGAGTGCTAAACCTTTTTTTTTAACCGAAGAAAGAAGAGTGAGTGGTAAGTGCCACCTTCTAATGGCTAACAAGTACTCTCTGCACAGGAGTACTTAAAAAGAAAAAAATAAAAATTATATTCAGCGTTCTAAAATTTGATTTTTTTTTCTCTTTATTTTAAAAAATTATATTTAAAATTATTGACCAACTCAAAATTAAAATAATATAAAAAAATAAATTTATCAAAAATATATTAAAATAAAATTATTTTTATTTTTTAAAAATTATTTTTGACACTAATACATAAAAATGATCTGAAAATACAAATAAAAATTTATTTTAAATAAAAAAAAATTAAAATTTTTGAAACGTGGTTTGTACCACATTTCCAGAGACTCTATTAAAATAAAAAGAGGAAGCACGCCTAGTAGGGAATACCTAATTAAAAGTATATCAACCACCAAGAAAGCTTTTGTTTGCTAAGAGGAAGATTTTTGGAGCAGATAAGGAAAAAGCCTTTCAATCTATCAATAATCAATAATTAGAGTGATTGTTAAGAAGCTTCCTTTAACAATTAGATTAGGATTAGAGAAATAAATCAATTCAAGGAAGATACCAACTACTTAAATAATAAGAAATTTCCAACCTTTAATGGCTTTAAACAAGAAAAGGGATTTATATATAGCATCAATAATTTTCATATGGAAGATGAGATTAACTTGAATTCTTAGCTAAATTTTCAAAAGAAGAATGAAAAGTATCATATTTAGTGTCAAAGACTATCTTGTTTTATTTATTTTCTTAATAAATTTGTTGATGATGGTGAATAAACAGAAGATGGTGGTTGTGTATAGAGAAATGTTGATAATGCCCATCATAGTTGTTAAACCCGGCCCGGGAGTTGACCCAGCTAAGAGGCCAGGTCCGGGGTTTTATGGGTCAACCCGGAAAAATTAAAACAAAATTAAAAGTTTTAATATTTCATATGAAAAAATCCATGTAAATATAGGTTATACATATTGTAAACAATGAAGTTTAAAAGAATATTTTTTAAAAAAATTTATCCCACATTAAAAAGATATTATGTTAAGCTTTTAAGTTGAGGTATTTAGACTAAAATTTTTTTTATCCCACATTGAAAAAACATAACTTTTTTATTGGGAACATAGAATATATATACTAATGGGTTTTAAATCTCACATTTGCATAAAAAAAAAAACCAGGTCTCATCCGGGTTCGCCCGGGTTTGGTCAGGCTATTGCCTCATCCGGTCTTTTATTAAACCCGGACCGGTCCTGCCACCAGGTCGACCCGCTGGGCCAGATCGGGCCGGGTTTATTAACAATGATGTCCATTCATTGTTAGAGATTGAAAATTGAAAAAGAAGAAGAAGAAATGAACCACTATGGCTAAGGATTTTTTTTTTTTATCAATAGCAAAGCTGTAATATTAATATTATAAATAATTTTTAGTCATTAAATGAAATATAATGATAATTCTATAAATAATCTGATATGGGATGTAAAGTGCTATAAAATCATTAAAGTTTAGTATGTAAAGTGTAATTTCTTATAACACAGAGTTAAAGTGAAAAAAAAAACAATCAAACTATAAGGAATTGTTTGATTTTGGGTCATTGGAGATTTGTGCACTACCTTCCTTTAAACCTTCTCTCATGTTTTTTTTTGGGTTCTTGGATCAATCATCCAAAATTAATTTTTTTTAATAATGTTTAATGCATTTAAAAAATTTAATAAATTCTTTAATATTTGAACTAAAAAAATAAAAAAAAAAGTTCGCATTTTTAATCATTAAGCAAACTTCTTTGAATTTTTTTATTCTTCTTTATACAATATTTCAAACTTTTATATGCATGGCCTTGACATTAATCACTTTGCTTATAAACATATAATATGTTATGCAATTGTTATGCATTTGAGCCAAAACCTTGTAACACAACTATTAATGCTTATATGTTATTGATGGTGCAAAAAAAAAAAAAACCTTTTCTGGTCGTTTGGGTCCCAAACGACTAAGACATGTCCTTAATACGTGTCCTATGTATTTAGCTTTTTTTATCTGACCATGTAAAATATGTATTCCTTATAAATAATGAATAAAACTCAACCCAAATTATTATGAAAATCTAATGGTTATTGAAAAAAACAAAAACAATTCAATGGCTAAAAAAATAAATGACATGGCATATAAAACAAGGAATGAGAGAAAAGAGAAAATAAAATAAAATAAAGAAAGAATAGGATATTGAGGTCACACTCGAGCTTTGATAACAACACCCCCAATACCATAAAAAAAATCTTGACAAGATCAATTTTTAGACATCTTAGAAGGCCACCATTGAATGCTAGAGTGGTTAACACAAGAAACCCAAAGGTGACGAGTGACGAGTGACTCACTCGCTGGCCATTTAGGCCTAGCCCAAACAGTTAGAAACATGGCATTCCAGGTCCCATATCGATCTTAACTTACCTTGGTTTATCTAATCTAGCCACGACACATATCGTTGTGTATTTTTTAAGTTTTCAGGAGTCACAAACACAAACTTTCTATGCATTCATTATTTTCTATGTTTTTCTATGTAGTGGAAGCTTCACTTTTCTAGCCAATGATTATTTTCATAGTATTGTAACTAGCTAGCACCTTCATAAATGGTGTGCATAGCATGACAACCCTTGATTTTCTAGGAAAATATTGTCACCAACATCTCCACCAATAACAAGTATAACTCATCATGTGATTACTTAATTTTCTAGGAAAATATTATCCTCGTGCATGAAGATAAGTTCAAGAACTAAGTGTATAGATACCCAGTCATAGGCAAGATACAAAAGTACGAGGCTCTATATACAAACTTCTTACATAGACTCTGAGAGACAAAAATAGTTTCACATGAGGATTTTTTTTCCTCACTCCCTACCATTTTATTTTATTTTATTTTTCTACATTTACTAGCTTATGCATCATAGTGTTTCTTGTACCCACAAAAGACTTGTTTTTTAAGAACAACTCAGGCCAAAGATAAAAACATACATTCAAGACCAACTATCAACCCAAGTTGCAGTCATGAAACCTATATCCAGAAGTTAGTTCATTCTTTTTCACTCATCACCCAAAGTTCTTTCAATGACTAATAAAACTCTAGGACAAGGAAGAATAATTTATCTCTCTACCACAAAAACTATAGCTCTTTTAGATCTTCTATACTTCAAGTAAATCTATGCTCTAATTCTTTTATATTCTCGTTAGGTGATGGAAAAGAGTTCAGTAATATTCTTTTTAGCTGGAATACTAGTGTTGAAATGAGAAATAAGTTGAACACATAGATCATAAAAGTTAATAATCCAGACTTTTTTTTGTCTTTCTCATTCAAGTATTTCTTGTTGATAGACTAAAAGAATGTGAAGTTGTTCTCACAAATCTAAAACAACATAGTTGAACTCATTGTCATTAAAGTTCTAATTAGTAAAGTTTATAATTGCTTTTGATATGAACACCTATATACTCTCCTTAAAAAAACTCTCCTCAACATAAAAGATACAATGTAGAACCATATTAGAGTAGAAGAAGCAAATGTCATCAGACAAGGACACACTTGTTTTCAAAGATCAGAATCTTTACATTATCATTAATCTCTTACTAGGACATCTAAAAAGAGCATCAAATGGTCTATTTGGGATTGTCTAACATTCCCTAAGCTCCCAACCTCTTTTCTTACCACCAATGTTATCAAAAAAGCTTTTTGACTCGTAAAATCGTATGATTTTACGAGTCAAAACATATAAAACATGTAAAATCAGGTTAAAAACTCGAAACCAGTAAAATGATCAAACCTGATCAGACTCGCTCAAAATCAAACCGATTTCACGATTTCATCGTAAAAATTAAATAAATTGTTGAGTGCTGAATCAGCACTCTCCTTTCCCCATAAGTCCCCACTCCCCCGCCCAACACACCACCCACCCCCGTCC
>Ga0307517_10001721_pt1 | contig 36037 bp, 35 predicted proteins | sample 23_EM_MG_FD_194515 | JGI IMG/M metagenome (GOLD analysis project Ga0307517, IMG submission 194515) | Populus trichocarpa ectomycorrhiza microbial communities from riparian zone in the Pacific Northwest, United States - 23_EM | ecosystem: Host-associated > Plants > Roots > Unclassified | place...
AAATCGGGCCACCCAAATACCACAAAATCACCCCGGGCTCTCATTTGCCCAGCGGCCCCCCCCCCCCCCCCCCACCTCTCACCCTCCTTCGCACAACTAAAAGAAGAAGAAAATAGGCTTGAAGAAATAACCAGAATTAATAAAAAATAAAAATATGATGAGTTGATCTCCTTAATAAATATCATTCTTATTGTTATTATTATTATTACTATTTCTCCCTCCCCTCCAAAAAAAGAAAGAAAGAAAAAAGAGGGGCTATCATTTGACTGTGTAACTGCGTGACCATATTGAGAAAATGTTTTTTTGGAATAAATAAATACTTACCGTATTGTGTGTGTGTGGAGGTGTGGTGGTGGGGGGGGGGGGCGTGGTAGGGTGAGGTAAGGTAACGTAAGGTAAGGAATCATAAGGCAGTCAGGCAGGCAGTCAAGAAGGCGGGCCACGCCACGCCAGGCAGGGCAGGGCAGGCAGGTATATAATGGGTATGATAGGCTAGGCTACGCTGGTAGGCCAGGCCGGGGGACCCATCGGAGGACCCTGATCTGACCTGGTATGTAGAATACGGTATCATACTGTATCGTGCTCGAGTACTATGTGCTCTGCAGCGGTAAATTGATAGGTGTATCGTACTTTGCTGTACTGTGCGGTAGTCCGTGTCCATTGTCCTAAGGAGGGGGGACCGGGGGGGTTGGGGGTTGGGGGTTGGGGGTTGGGGGAAGTTCTAAAACATACACAATATCATAAATTGCAGTACGGTTGTGTTATTATGGTTGGTCCAAAACTTAACTTAACCGCCGCCTTGGATATTGTATCCTTCGTAGGGATCTGGGATCCTCCTTCCCGTTTCTCTGGGGGCCCCGTCAGTGGGGACGGGGGGAGAAGGGCCTTAAAAAAGAGAGAAGGGAAGGAGGAAGGAATTGAATTGAATTGAATTGAGCTTTTTGGACTGTGGTGCTGTACTGCACCCCGCTTCCTGCGAATCGTGCTGTATCATAGTGTACATATAGACCTGGGCACGTCTTGCTTTATTCGGTGGTGATGGGGGGGTTATCGAGGGTTTGGGAGCTGCTTGCTTGATTTATGCGCCCTGCTTGACCCACGATTCCGACAATCATGTCTACAGGCTATGATCCTCAAAAGCCGAAGGGGGCGGCGCCTTAAGGCTGCTGCTGTCTGAGCACTTGACCCCGCATTATCGCCGGGTACCTAATCACGATTCTAACATGTTTGGCTGGCCTGAGCTTCACTTTAATTCAGTTGTACATCACCAGAGTCGAAGCAATTGGCTGATGTCCCCGCTAAGCGCAATTGTGGTTTTATGCTCACGGAATTGTATTTTACAATTGGCTGGCCGGTGCACCCTTTCCATTGTTTTCCTGCTTCCCCAGATACATGCCGGCCCAAAAAAAGAACTTCAATCGGCGAACAAAGCTACACACATCGCTTCCTATGTGACCCCTCGAACACGCACCAGTAAATGAAGTATAGAGAAGCAGGGGAAGGTCCGTATAAGGACGAAAAGAAGGGTACAGAAAAAATATAAGAGAAACCAGAGCCCGAAGCGAAAACCCCATAATAAATCATATCGTAATCACCAGCATTTTTTCATTTCTCGCACGAGATATACCGGTGTACCGTGAGACCTAACAAAAAATTTGAAAAAGAAAATGCCCGATGACTTTTTTCCCACTTGCCTATTTTTTTGAGCCAATAGACCCCCAGGTAACCCGTTGGGGACGAAAGGAGGAAAAGAAAAACCATACAAAGGAAAAGCAACTTTTTAGAAAAAAATGGACAAAATTTGGTTCATTGAAAACAAACCCAAACCGTAACACCTATGCAATTTGATCCCGCGAAAACATAAGGCGCTCGTAAGAATTTTGACCAACAGTTACGCGGCCTGAGCCTCTGGGCAAGATGCCATGACGTGTCCTGGCTGCTTGCATCTATTGATTGGGTCAATACGATGAGGATTAAACATCGAGGGATCGGGGACGAACTTATAGCAAACTCTGTCCTGTTCACTAGGGCACTCGCGGGATAGATGGCCAATCTGGCCACAGTTATAACACTTTTGTCCTTGAGTACAGTCACGACTCAAGTGACCTAGAGAAGGGTTAGCAGCATTCGGCGCCATGCGCGCGATGGCATAAATGTAGAAAAACAGAAAATGAAACCAAGGTTTGGGACAGTACCGTATCCACCGCAAGAGTAACAAGTCTGCCCACCACGGCTTCCACCTTGAGGGGGACCACCGTAGCCGCCCCCGACACCGCTGGTAGTGCATTGACGGGCGATATGTCCTACCTTGCCACACTTGTAACATTCGGCACCACCGGCACCACCGCCACCTCCACCGTAGCCACTAGGCGCCTGAGTGGGCTCGTTGCAGTCACGAGACAAATGACCTAAGTCCAACTATGCTTCAGCAGGAATTCCGACAGGAGGGAGTCCACTGGGCTTCCACAAAATATGACAATGTGAAAACCAACCAGTTAAACCACAACGGTAGCAGGACTTCTCCTTGGCTGCGTTTGCGCAGTCACGACCTGTAACACGAAATGTTAGCTACAACCAATATGAGGCTGGATGATAGGACAGGAATAATCAGGATTGAACATACTCATGTGGCCATCTTCTGAATTGCACGAAATGAGTTGTTAGCATAGATCTCATCCAGCTCGGAACCTAACTTATTCAGATGTGGAGAGGACATACGCCCGCAGTTGTAGCTAAGGATTGAAGCATGTCAGCTCGGGTTCGGATAGCACATCGCCACCAGCATTGATGTTTGTGTAGGCTAGAAATTAAGGAAATAGAGGGGGGGGGGTTGAATGTTTACCAAACAGGAGTTCCACGTTTTGGACACTCACGAGCCTTGAGAATTTATCATCAGTAATCTGGGTTTGCGGTTGAAACATCAAGAGAGTGGCCTACCTGGTGACCTCCCTCGCCGCCTAATTTTTTTCAAAAGTCAGCAAGAATCCAAAATGACCAAAATCATTATTTCGAGGTGGTGGGCAAGCGGGAAAATTCGAATAAACTATGGAGGGGGGGTGAAAATAAATGAATTGTGGGGAATTGGCGAGGCTGCACCCGAGTATAGAGCCGCCAAAAGCAAAATAAAAACGAAAGATAGAGGAAATTGGGCGGGAGAAAGTAATAGTGGGGATGGCGGGGGAATAGAGGGGAAAGTGAGATAACGAACAATTATAGCAGGCTCTGTTTCCTCCGGAGAATTCCATTTTGGCTGTGGATGGTGAAGATTAGTGAAAATGTTTGTTGGTCGGAATGTTTAATAGCAATTGTCAAACCGAGCGTCCGAAGGATCTTCGGAAGATGTTGGAGAAAGGATGAAAGGGAGTTGTTGAAGTTTTGGAGGTAGTGAGGTTGTGAGTGAGGGGGAGGTGAAGTTCTGGCGAGCAAACCTTGGCTGCGAGGGTTGGAGGGAAAAAAAAAAAAGAAGGGCTTACCGAGCAAAAGGGCGTTCCCAATCTAACCCAGCTAAGATTAGTTCCCCGCTTTTCCGCTGGGCAAGGACCCAGAAATTGATAAAAGATCCGGCCAAAAGAAGAGAGAGCAGTCCCGGAATGAGATCTCCACGAAGCACACTTAAGTGCGACTAAACCCTATCGTATCTGAGGAAAAAAAATTCCGAGCCCAAGAATCCTATCATACCTGTTCGGAACCCAAGATGCCTGCATGAGTTTCCCTCTTCGAGGCCAGCAGGGAATGCCCTGTCACTTTGCGCTCAAAAGAGAACAGGGAGAAAAGCCCACAAATGCCGGTCTTTGTGACAACTTCCTCAGAAGTTGTCTTTCCTCCAATGGATATTGAGTGTGACTTCTCTCCTCTATCAATACGTCTGCAGTGCTGGTGCCGTACTATATCTATATGTAATGTTCCCTCCCGCTCCCGTTGGTAACAACGGTGTTTTGCCTAGAAAAGAACAATTGCACTTGCCCTTTCGTCCAATCCGGTATTGTTGGACGCTGCCTGGGTCAGGAAGCTGTCGCTGCAGCATTATCTTCCCCACACTTTAGACCAAGAGGCTGTGGAGTTCTGGGTGCTTTCCCTGGTTTTCAAACGACTGTCATGTGCAGTAATTATTCGGGACCTTGTGTAAAGCTCACCAGAAGGGTCACAGGCAATATTGGTTCTTTTATCATATATAATATTATTATTATTATATCTTACTGCCAGTGTTAAGGTCTCAGTTGAAAAATATCACATTTTTTCTAGCTATCATGCCCTCTACTCTGGATTCTCCTACGCTTCCTCTTCCTCTTCCCCGCCCTAGTCTGCCTTTCGATGTCCGAGACCTCACTCAAGAAAGTATCGCCATCTGAACCCTGAGCGAAGATCGCCCGTCAAGATAATTGTACTAGTACAGTATGTGGGGCATAAATCATCTGCACCATGCCCACGTGCTTCCTACGTACATGCACGATAAGGCTTTCTTGCCGGGGGTGGGGCATTACCAGGGTCCAAAAATAGGCACACACCTAACCCCCCGCTTCCATCCAGTGGAGATCTGTGGTATCTGCTCGACTCTATCGAGGGAAAAAGAAATGATCCACACGCCTCCTCTGATATCCCAGCGTTTCTCTATTTCGTCTGATCTCATTATGATGCCTCTCAGAGAGTAAAGTCGTAAACAATCAGTGCACGCCTCCCTTCATTTTGTTCCCTCAACACCACCACTTTTTCTTCGTCGAATCCACCGAGCCATCCCATATCCTCCACACTCCAATGACTGCTTGTGTCGGCCTGCCGAGGAACTTGCGGCTCCACCTTGACGCTAGCATTCAACCTCCGACGTTCTGATACTCCACCTTCTAGTTCCCAAACGCGAAGCTCAGAGCCTCTTTTAGAGAGAGAAACTGCCTTACCACGACCACTCACTTGGGCAGTAGAGACTGAGGACGTATGACCCCACAAACGCTGTCCGGGCTCTATAGACAGTGATGCAGCATTCGATTTTACCATGTAGAGAGTGAGAGTGTTATCAGCATGTGAAGCCAAGAGGTATCTAAGACATCAGACGAAAGTTCCAGAAATCAGTGTCATTTTTTCAGATGAATGGAAGACAAAAGCAAAAAAAAGGATATGTTCAGCTTTGGTGAGGCTTCAAAATGGACTTACGGATGGGTGTACGAGATAGACGAAGGCTGAGCTAGAGGTGTGTCATTGTTTATATTTCGTTGTGATTTGGACCTGGACCTGATACCGCCCCCTCCTTCTGTAGGCGGGGCTGGAGACCACACCGGCGACGGCCCTCCGGAGTTGGTTGTCCCGAACGGAATGAAACCGGTGGGTACAGCCGTTGCAATCCTTGACTCTACCACAGCATCCGCGTCATCCGTAAACCGGAGCTCTTGGATCCCTACAGACCAACCTGAGATGTAAAGCGGGAACGCGTACACAATACTGGCAATCATGGACTTTTGCGCTGACCGCCGTAGCGAGAGTGAGAGGGGGGGCCAAACTGTATGTGACCGTAAAGATGAGAGGATTTTCGGTGCATGCATCATGCGGTTGTCTGATATCGATATATCCTTGTTGAAATCCCTCTCGGCGCTGCTGCTACCTCTGTCGGCTGATCTACTAAACCGATAAACAGTGAACAGCTGGGAGGATGACATTGTTAGCAGATACGGTGAACAATAAGCCATAGAAGTGATCATCAGCCCTTGTGAGCGGCTGTTTCCTGCAGAAGGAGCGGGCCCGGTGTAAGATTGTTCGAAGGTCAGCTTTGGCAATGATCCAGTGGCTCTGTCCAGCTGATACAGTCCAAAACCCCCATTTTCAAACCCGACTGCAACATTCACGGCCTGTTTAACATCGCTGTCCTCATCGATGGCGAGCGCAGTGGGTATGCCGTATTTTTCGAACTCTAGGGAGTCTTGGTAGAGATCCAGGCTGGTGGTCGGAACACCTTTGTGCTCTGGTCTCCAAATTCTCAGACCACTGGTAGGGTCGACTGTGAAGATCAATCCCTGGGGCATGACATGAAACGTTAGTCTCGCTTTTGTCCGCAGCACTCAGGTGCGGGGTAGCATACCTCATAAACCCTAATCATCAATGGCGGCACCGGCGGTGGCGGAGGTGGTGGATTTTCCGCAATGATGATTTGTCTGACGCTGCAAGATCCTCTATTCCAATTATGCCTTAACCTATATAACTCCTTCCACTTTGTTCCGACAGCTCTTGCAAGTCCCTCATCTTGGAGCCATCGAGAATCCCGAGACGAATAATGCAAGCTAGAAGGGGGTGCACGTGCGAGGCCCGGAATACGCGATGCTCTAGGGCGTACAAATCGAGCGTAAAATAGTGCTTTCCAGACCTGGTCATCGCGAGCAACTCGTTGAAACCGCTTCGAAACACTCTGGCAAGAAGCAAGGTCGTTGATATGTAAGAAGGATGCAATGCGTAGAAGAAGTTCGTCGCTGAGTCGTGTGATATGGGGCAAGACGTTTGGACGGCGGCGTTTCAATGGCTGCCTTGGGGATTCGGGAGCTGATCTTTTTAACATTGTATGAAAAGAAGGGGGAAAAAAAGATACCAATGGTTTGCACCTAATTGCTTGGAAGTGGTTGTAGGGGACAGTAGAATTTTCTGTGTGCCGAGTATCGAGTACTGTACGAGGTACAGTGGCTGCATGGCACTATCCATTGGAAAGCTTATCATGAGGGTAGCCAAGGTGGCGTACTTAGCCACATAGGTGGGCTCGGGCAAAGCTGACTCAGGTTTCTTTAGCCACAGCGGCTCATAGGTTCCCCTTTCAGTCATCGTCATCTTCCCGAAGGTGGCATTTTCATCCCAGAGATACTTGGGAGAGTATACTCGACCGGCATACCTGCATCCTCGGGTTTAAGATCGGCTCTAATTCTTTATCGGTACACATGGCCTTACCTGGAGCCGGTCAGTCGGCAGCCATGGACGTTCTCGGCAAGCACCGCATCGGGTTCAATAACCTAGGAGTGCAGCTATTTGCAGATCTTGAGAGGGACCTATCTCTCGCGTTAACAAAAGGTGAGTCTTAGTTATTGCTGATAATTGAGGCTAAATGTTAATTATTTATCTTTCAATATAGGATTGAGTGAGAAGGCAGATCTAGAGAGGGCAATTGCGGAGCAGAAGGAGCTTTTGCAGGAGAGGCAAGCTTTAGTGTGCACCCCGAACTTGTTTACCGGCATCGCCTTGGTCATTCCCTAACACTTTAAGTTCGTTAGATTAATGCACACGAGAGCACTAGCGAACAACAGCAACAGAAAATTCGAGAACAAGAGAGCCGACTACGGAACCTGGGTTATGAGATAGCCAAAACCAAAATTGAGAATGAAGTTCTTGCCGAGAGACTTGAAGGGTTTGAAAAGGCCGATAGAGGGCGTCAGCGCAGAGCGTATGCTTGTTTCCTTTAGTGAGGGCTCTTTTTAAATTGAGGTTAACCCATTAAAATAGGCTAGCTCTCACCCAGGATAAATCCTTAGAAAATAAAGAAAATATGCCGCCTATTTTTAATTATCTCGCACAAGACACCCCGAGCCGAACTCTCACACGGCCAGTGTCCCCACCCCTAAAGCCTCTACATAATCCACGCACACAATCGAGCATTCTAGCAGACGAAGCAGCGCGAGCACTATTCTCTTACAAAGATGGTGAAGTTCAGACGGGTTCTATTCCCTCATTGGACGATCTAAAGAAGGCATATCAAGAGCTTGCCTCTAGCTACGGTGATATCCGCTATGAGCTCGATCAGTACAAAGAGGCATATAATCGTTTGGCCGAGAAATATACCCAGAATAAGGCTGTTTGGAAACAGTGGTCTGAGCAAGAAAACGCTCGATTGATCAATTCAAAGAAGAGGAGGATAGACAGAGGTAGCACTGAGCCGCAGACTGTCGGACGCAAGTTTAACGACTACACAACATCAATAACTGGGGGTTCGCCTACTCCTAGAGCGCCAGACATATCTCCCATCGAACCACGATTCCGACCATCTGTGGTTCATTCATCACCTAAAAAGGGAGGGTTATTTCACCGGCTGCTAGGGTCTGGTGCTGGCGTGGCGGGGGGGGTGAAAGAGCCTTTTGAGCTTGTTGGTGAGAATAATCCGATAGTAGGTGACCCAAAAGAGGGCCCAGAAGAGTTGGCTTCTTCGCCTCTCAGCAGCCCTCCGTCATCTTTATCTATCCCGGAGACCCAGGCACCATCAAAAACCTTCGAAGTCACACAGAATTCCAAATCACGCGGTGATGGCGAGTCAACAGAGAGTGATGACGAGCCTGGATCTAGCGATCATTGCAGTGGTGCACTCAATGAGCCTGTTCTACCTTCTCGGGACCCCGCTTTCAAAGTCCCTGAGATTAAGAAGGAGATGGATGCCTGCGGTCATGGCCGTATTAGTCAGGAGGGTGATAGTGTGGCACGACCCGTAATTATCAAGAGCGAATCCCATGCAAGCAGTGAGGGTTTTGGCTATCATATATTTGATCAAGGGAGTCTTGATTTGGATGATATCGGACAAAAACCTCAAACACCCCGAAAACGCCAGAAGCCCTGCCGTCCTGAGCTAGAAACGACGGAGGATATTAACAGACCCGGCTGGATCAGCGGCGGATTTAGGATCGCTCCCACTGGGGATACTGGGGAGACACAGGATACTGAAAGTAACTTGCCGGCACTCGCCCTTCCTCCTCCCACAACTAGTGAAGGAAAACCTCTGGGCATACGGTCAGACTCTCATCTAGCGCGGCCAACGATCCCGATGGGGACGGCTAGGGCCGGGCCTGGAAGCAGTCCTCCATTTTCTATTCAAAACAAGGGTGGCAACCCCCCGCCTCTCAGGCGATCTAGCCGAACGAGTGCTGCTCGGGAGGCCGTTTCACCAATTACCGAAGAAAAGAAACTCGATATCCACGCGCCACAAAAAACAAAAAAGCGCCGTATAGCAACACCTGGGGGTATAGCCAGCTTCGCAGAAGATGGTACAGATGGATGCGACGACATAAACCCCACTTCCATTCATCCACCGATGGCACTGTCGGAAAAGCAAAGGAACCGGCTTGAAAGAGATATGAAAGGCACAGCTCGGTTGGATGATGTATTGAATTCGCCTCCATCCCGAACACCAAACTTGGCGCGTCTTAAAAAGAACATACAATCCAGAACCTCCCCGGCTAAGAAACGAACTTGGGGCGGTGACGGGTTCGAGGCAACCCCGGCTCGACCATCAAGTAGTGCTGGCCCGTCTACTTCTACACGTCGTGCAGGAGGAAATACCAAATCGAAGGCGCGCGATAGAAGTACGTTGGACATTTCTGATTTCCGAGTCAATCCTGAAGTGAATGGTGGCAAAGACTATGCATTCGCAGAAACTGTCAGGAATCGTGAAGCAAGGAAATGCTTACCAGGGTGCATGAAGACCTGTTGTAGGGATCTTGTTGGCTTCACAGAGGCTGCCGGACTACCTGCTGTGAGCAAGGGCCCTAGGTGGAGATCTAGTTCGCCTGTCCTCGTTGAAGATTGTGAGCCGCCTAGAAGGAGCTGGAGAAACGAGCCAGCGAGTAAGGAGGACAAAGCCAAAGAGTTTACAAACAGGTATGGAAGACACCGGGACGCGTTTGAAAGACGGAGAAGCCCACCTGGTTTTTGGGATGCGGACTTTCCAACGACGCAAGAATTGGAGCAACAGCGGGTAGCGGCCGAAGAAACGAGGAAGAAGAAGGTGGAAGATATGAGAAAAGAGGCGGAGAGGGGCAGTAAGGGAAGATTTGTTTTCAAGGACTGAGGCCATCGTTTTTATTTTCTTTCCCACATAATTTACTTTGATAATACCTTGGCTACACTGCATCTATTTTGTCACTACCGGTGTTTTTTTAAGGAGGGTAACCTTGCTTTTTATTTGCAAAATACTGGAATTATGGGGACGTTTTTTAGGGGCGCACGTATTACAAATATATCATTTTTCTCCCTGTATCCTTCGAAGAGGGCGACTAGTACCACCTTTTGCGATTGTCCTGTGCTATCCTTCTCGAGGATAATTTTAGCAATCTAACATGGAGCCCTGCATATGGCTCAGACAGCTCTCATTGAGTAGAATAGGTGGATGTGTAGCACCCCTACTAGAGGTTGTGGAAGTTATTGGCTGGTGTGATACCAACCTTCGACTCTGGTATCTAAGCGTGATTACCACTCCCGTCCTGCCAGGCCGCACACTCTTGACCGCGATACTTCAGCGCTCCTCACGCACGATCCAAAAACAACCGGTCACTCTAGAGCTGGAGAACGCGGGAGAGCACGCCTGGGTCAGTAAAACCGGAAACCGGAGTGCTCTCCCATATTGGCCTCCCCATCCATACTTCAGCCCTGGTTCGGGGACCGATCATGATTGGAGCGACTTGCGGAGAATAACACTACCTTAACGTGCTCGATCTGTTTCCGGCGAGAAACCTGGCGGGTGGCATATTCTTGAGCCGGTGTGCGAATGCATGTTTTTCGATCTTCTCGTAGGCAAATGCTGCGCTCGCTGCGTGCAGTTCTTACCCCTGTTGAGCGGTTGGTGAACTTGGGAAGGGGGATTGGGTTTTGCTGGTGAGTGCTCGTATGAAGGGTACAATGGCCAGCATATATCTTTTCTGATAGCCACGGCGTTGGGCGTGGTATGGGATTTCAAGGGGCATTATTCGTACCCGGATTCGTAGATGGGGACGAAGAGGGTACTTGCTCACACATAAGTTAATGGGGTAGTAGTGTAGATTATCATTTCTCTTAAAATGTAGTGTTTTTTTATATTTAGTGTACTGTCTGGGAGAATGGGGGAGATGGATGTCTGGATCTATCGATCCCAGTCAAGTGCTAAATACTTGGAGAGCTGATGTATCGACTGGTTTTCGTGGCAAGGTCAACAATGCCGGTCAGTGCAATGAGCTCCCCACCAGGGGACGGGGGGTGGATGCAGCAGGCATTAGGATAAACTAATATAAAGTAAGCTATGGCGAACCGCCTTTTTTGGTATTGGGCTTGGTATGGTAGTAGTAGTCCCCCCCCCAGGGCTTCATTTTCGAATGCTCTGTGATACTATCTGATGGGACTTGGGGGTTGGCTGGCGGTAGGATAGTTTTGGTTTCTTTTGTGGGCACTCGAGCGCTCGGAGATGTAGCAAAACCTCGGACTGAGAGAAAGGGGCTTTCTTTCTGCCAGCGGATTTGTGGTACTGTTGGTTTTTAAGATGTCTGGTATCCCACTTGGCTGATGTTCCCTAGGGTTGGAATACTCCGCTGGGTTCATAGTCGGGTTGGTGATTGGGCATTGCCCTCGGGGGGCGTAAGCACGCTCTATCTTCGATTCGTGCTCTGTGTGCCGATATTGGAGTATGTTTTGTGTCTATTATAACTAGAAACCCCAACTCGGAATGGCCCTCACAAGCACTGGATATCACTCGAAATCCCAACAGCAATTCCACTGTGAAGGGAGGTAAAGAAGGAGCAAGAGTGTACGAAGATGTGTGGTAGAAGTGACTCGCTTGGCTTTCTAGATGGGGCAAACGGGTTCCTCGAATAAATGAAATCTCCGTTAACAATGTCGCACTATCACGTGTGGACGACGTCTCTCTGTTACGGCTTGTGGCAAGCTAGATGGCGGTGTCTAACACCCACGTTCAGCTTAGCGCTAATAGACTGATAACCGAATTGGGGGGGCATAGAACTCTGGTAGGTGATATAGGGGGGCCGGAGCTTCATCAAGTTCCTTCTAAAGGAAAAAAGGTAAGGAGAAGAGTACAAAGCAGAATAGGCTCGAGCCTACATGAGCATATTGACAGAATAAACACCATCAACTCAACCGAGAGTTCTCAATTCGATTGAACCAGAATAAAACTAAGCCAAACTCAGCTTATCCTCTTGCCCTGCTGGTTATAGATTTAGTGCTACAGAGGCTGAATATAAAGATCATCCATCGGTTTCTTTGAATGATAGGATTAGTCGGATTAGTGAAAGCGCTACTCTCGAAACTACGGGTTCAGTTTGGACCTTGGTTAGGATTAAGGCCCCGGCAAGGGCCTCCCTCGTGTATAGCTAGATCGTTGACAGAAATCACAGTTAATTCTTCGTTGTTTGGTAGGACGGGTAACACCAGTATGTAACGTCGTTGTGTCTGGGGAGGAGGCTGTCGTTTGCTAACCTCAGTCCTCGAGTAGCTTGGTGGCAGCAAAAGGGAGATCTTCATCTGGTGGCTGGCTGGTAAATTGGGTGGTTAATATTAATTTCACTATTGTAGTCTCCGTTCTGACGATAGAAGAACAGCATAGTCGCAACGATAAACCTGTCGGATGCTGAATCGGGACCATTCAGCAGAATAGATGCTTCTACTTCCGTGTTTACCTCCGCACCAGAACTATGGAGGCGTTGGCAGTTGTTTTGGTAGGTGTCGGTGTATAATTGCTTGGCCTTTTCGTTATGCTGCCTATAATCTGCTAGCTTGGGGGTGAAGAGATTTTTCCAAAGGTAGAATCGAGCGGAAAATCCCCTCGTCTCATGTTGCTCTTTTAGTTTTCTCCAGATGATAATAGGATCCCGAGGCGATCCACATACTTTTGAGCAGCGTCTCCTGGGGGCGGGTGGCTCATCAAGCGCTGCAGAGCGAGCCCCCTGCGGGGAGGTTCGCAGGGCAAGAGTTTCGGGGAGGCCGTGCACTGATATGCATTCTGGAAATGCTAATATCATATATAGTGCAAGTTAGGGCTCTGCCGGATCGTGGTCGAAGAGGGTCTGTACGGATGTGGTCACTGGCAGCAAGATTATTGTTGCAGAAGCAAGTCAGCAAGGAGGAGTATTACTCGTGCCAAGTTGGGTTAGGTAGCACAACCCCCGGATGCTCGCAGGCTCATAACCGGGGGCACTCTAGAGAGTGCCCAGCAGCTCGACGTAACTTTGTGGGTGGGGGTGTTGTGGCTCAATATGACTTTGAGGCTAAGGCTTACTGGCATAATTAAAGCGACGAGCCAGGTCACGAAGACGGATGCAAACTAGAAGATTTTACTCGCACAGCCGAGCCGAAGCCAGACACTTGACCTGAAGGCAGCAATTCCTATATAAAGTGCCCGGCTTCAATTTGGCTGCACTACTACTATCATCAGAAGCCACAAAATCATGCTGAGCCACAATTTTACCGTGGTAACCCACAACGTTAGTATGGTAACCCATAAAACTATCGCACTCTTTGGAGTGCCTCCGGTTGTGATGCCTAGCCGCAGCCTTGGCACGAGTATGGGAAGGGGACGGTAGGTTTAACTCGCGCAGTATCGAGGTCCCGGTACAACTACCACTGTAAGCTCTTGCTGTGGACGATTACTTTTTAACATTAGGGTCGTAGTGGTGCTTGCATGCTACCTTTTAATGAACTCTCTCAGCGCCAAGCGGTTTTGGGGTCAGAATGGGGGAAATTGGTTGTCTAGTTAGGGCATAACCAATGCCCTCGCAGGTTCCTAATTTCGTGGAAATAGCCATAGTACACTCCTTTAGTTAGGTAACTCATTTTTTAGATATTATACTTTGAAATCGTTGAGTAATGAGGGTGGTGGGTAGCGTTATTAATGATACCCTGTGTGCATATGATTGGTATATTCGCGAAATTTTTGAATTCCTTGTTTGGCCGAGCACAAGCTACTACAGAATGCTTTTTGTCATTCTCGCCAGAGTAGCTGTCACTCGCCATCAGGTAGGTACATATGGATAGATATGTTCGAGGTGGTTATAGTTCCCCTGTCCTGGTTGTGCTTTATTGCGGCAGGGAAAACTCTCGTCCTCCGTGAACCGTAAATCCAAACCGCCAGACAAGATATGATCTCAAAAAGCTCGTCGAGAGTAGAGAGGAAAAGAAAGAAAATTGGTAAAAAATCATTATACATCCCGCCCCGTCCGAATCCATTCATCCAAACAAAAGAAACCCCCTCTCGCGTTTTTTTTAACCTTTTAAGACCCCGTGGGCTTCGGATCTTGATTGTTGCCCTTATTGTTCCCCGAATTCCGAACGACCACCACGACCGTAATAATAACCGCAATAACCACGACAATGCCAACGCCGATACCCAGACAGATCCACTTCTTCCTCCTTGCGCCACGGGCGCTCTCGACAGCTTTGCCCATGTGGACCGTTGCCTGCTCCATGTCCCGTTCGACTTTGGTGGTGTTCTCCTCGATATTCATTACCTTTGGCTCGTCCAGGACGACTTGTTCCGCCATTTGCTCAAAGAGGCCGAGGAGCTCTATTAGTGTTGTCTCGATGCGTTGGATTTCGGCTTGGCGAGCACGGACCGCCGCATTGACGGAGTTGGCTTCGCGGCTGCGGCCGCTGGAGAGGAGCTAATGGGGGCTTGTGAGCATGGAATGTGGGGAGGGGGAGGGGTAGGTTTACCGCTTGTGAAAATATTTGGGTTTCTCCGCTTTCTACCATACGTTCTACGTCGGCTTCCGTTGCCTCGGGATTTACGATGCGGTATTGTCGAGCCATTTGGTCTCGGTATCTAGCCTTGAATGAATTCTCCGTCTATCCCCCCACAGTCCCATCCATCCATCGTTAGCATTGACAAATTAATTAATCAAGTCTCACTGGATGGAAAATATTCATAGCCCACCTGCTGATATGCCCTCAACTCCTTATCAAAGTCACTCTTCAACTTCTCAACCTGCTGCCTCTTTGTATTCTGGGTGGAATAGTCATCCATAATGAGAGTATCTCGCTCAAGGGACTTGATGCTATCCCTCAACTGCTTCGTCAGCACCGACGTCTCCGCGACCAGCGATTCCAGCTGCTGCGTTGAGCCCGAGGTAGCGCCATTGTCGTAGGATTGTAAAGTCTGGTTGTGCAGAGCTCCAACGTCCAGCACGGCTTGTCTGAACGTCGTCAGGAGACTGCGGATGGCGGTTACTTCGTTCAGGAAGGAATTTAGCGGGAGTGCTTGGTGGCCTCCATGTCCATGGCCGCCAGCTTGGGCGTGGGGTTCCGGATTTTGGAGGAGCGGGGACTCCATCTCGTAGCCTTGGTACTGGAGTTTTTGAACACTCATTAGTTTTTGGTCGTGATGAGGAGGGAGGATGGCTATCTATTAAACCTACACTCATGGCAATTTTTTGTTGTTAATTTTCCGTGAACTGCTCTAACGGGTTCGCGCGGAGAAGGTTGCAACAGAGCAGGGGAAAGAGGAAAGAAAAGGCAACCCGGTGGTTCCTCTGGTACTTATGTCTTTGTGTGGCTGCGGCTGAGGGAATACCAGTAGCTGAGTTTGGGTTCGGCAGAGGATAAGCACGGGTGACAAAGAGGCTTAGACGTTGGAAGTTTATTGGAGGGTTAAGACGGACTATGGTTCCCTTCCCCCGCCTTGTTGGGGATCTAGCTATCCCTGTTGACCATGCCTCTCGCCTCTGTATGCAGAAACGGACTTTATCAGAGTGTTGTGCTGGTCTCGTACAGTACTATGCTCGAGTAGAACGGGGTGGGTTAAGGTGGAGTGGGGGGAGTCTCCACCAATAGATAGACCATCATACATAGCAAGAGATAACCCGACCTCAATGCTCATGACTTGTATGGATTAGGATTTTAGTACCGTTTTGTGCTTTGAAGTTATAGTTAACCGGTAGCCTAGGAAATGGTGGACATTCGGGCACGATCAATGGGCTAGCACACACTCTCCGACTCACATCAAGTTTTCTGGTTAAAAGCCTTATTGCTAAATGCTTACAGTGCCATACTCCCTCCCCTCCCCTTCAAACGAGAAAAGGTTTTGGATACTATCGATTGTAGCGGCATATGTTTAATACACCGTTGTACACCATTGATACAAACCTGGACCTCGCCTACACCGGGGCGCGTCCACTGTTGAAAACATGGCTCCCTGATACTCTTTAAACAATTATGGAATGGTGGGGGGAAGTGTCGAAAGGATAAAAAAGTTCGCTTTAAGCAAGACATGATCCTTTTTAACATTTGGAAATGTCGCTTTTCAGCTGTCTTTGTCATTGAGGAGTAGGATAATTCTTTTTTGTCCCCTGTAGACCCTGGTGTCAAACTTTGGTGTGCGAGGGTATTATATACGAAAAATAGTGACCTATAACCGTAAGGCATACAGTACAAAGGTTCCTGATTGAGCACCATTAAGAATATCCTATGATAGCCCCTAGGAGAATCACAACATCCCTCAAAAATTGAGTAAGAAACACTGGAGAAAAGTTGTCAAAGAACGGTAAGAGAAGCACCTGGGATTATCTGCTGTACCACCCATACCGGTGTCTTCTCTGCCACCTCCTGTCTTGTGAAGCCAACGGCTTATTCTGGGAGATGTCTTGGCTTGTGTTAATGGCACGCATGGCACAGCAAAAACTCTTGCGATTAGTTATCCTTCAGCCTAGGACGGGTTCAGTTTGGCAAGTTAACAGGATTGCGTACACCAGTTAACCAGACCCAACACGCCCTGAAGGCTGACCTTTTGATGCGACAAGAAAATACTAACCCCTCCCAAGACCTCACGCCTCTGAGCTAGGAGATCAGAGGCTGGCCGGAGGTGGCGAATTGCAAGAGCTTTTACGGGATACAAACATACAAGCACAACTGCATCCCTGCAATCGACGATACGGTATTCTGAACCCTTTCCCCCTTGAAACTCCTAAGGCTAAATTTAGGACCCATTTTTCTGGGGCAGGGAGTCGCTCAGCAGGGGCGGGGGGGAGAAAGAGAAGAAGGATGTTCGCTAAGCTCTCTTGGGCCTTTCCAGAGCCGCCCTTACTCAGCCTTGCCTCTCGCTTGTGCAACTCAAAGGATCTTGGAAAGCTTAAAAAAAGTCACTTCAAACTCGATCCGGGTAAATTAAGTTCTATCTGCACATCCAGCTTGTCGCCACGAGTCAGAGAAATCGCCGCGGGCCTTATCCAACATTCGTGCTAGCAGGAAGGGTAGCTAAGGTTCAGGGTTACTAATTGAACCAATAATCGTTACCTCACTGCTATTTACTGTGGGTGCGCTTGACTTTGGAATGCGCCTTATTTGTGGAATTCTAGGGCACTTTGACACTCCCAAAGAACATCATTTGCTGGTTGACCGCTGTGGAGTATGAGGCTGGCGACAAAAATCACTGGTATGATAGATGAACTTTTTCTACTGAAAGCAGCCATATTCACGACCTCCCAACCACTGATCTAGTAAAGCAATCCAGACTAAATCATCCACATGTGATATAATTCCCTAGATTCTACTCTCTAGCCCTTTTGAACTCTGTATCTAAACTGGCTGAGGAACTATCAAGGGAGTAATGGTTGGTACATTGGTCTTGGCGCAATTTTTGACTATTTTTTTGTATCATAGGGGAAATGGCAAGGCTTGGCGCTGTTTTCAACTTCAACTTCACAATATTGCATGCCAAAATAGCTAGTGACTCTTTAAAGATTTGTGAGCACTTGAGGAGATATTTGAAGGAATTTTGGACCATAATACGAATTTTTCATTTTTTTCAGCTTCAGGATGCATTAAATGAAGAGTGCGAAGTAGACCAGTTTGGGCGGTACATGCCATTCTACCAGTGATTTTTGTCCCTAACCTCGCACAGTACAGCCACATTCATAAAATTCTCGTATCCTTTCTTGCATCTCAAGAACAATGTCTATTGTGTTGGCAATAGAATAGCAGGAGCCCATTAAGTGACTGCTCTCGGACAGGTTGTTACTCCCCACGGCTACATAGTGATTGTTTGAAACGTGTGGGATTAGGTTGTGGATATGAAGTTTTGGATTTAGGTATCCTATCTTACCGCACTGGCTGTACAGAGCGACACAAGCCCATCCTTGAGATCTAATTCTGTTCAAATCCGGCGATACTCCCTCCATTGGTTAGTTTTCTTTGCGGGCAATTTCTCATTCTGGGGAGGTAACGGGTATATTGTTTCAAGCTGGATTGCGGCATATACACACATACACGGAGGAGATTTCTTTTGGTTTTAGTTCTTTGACGAAAGCTTGAAATGTATATTTTAAGCTACTGATATTCCCTTCTCCAAGATCGAGCTTCTGTTGACCCAATGGATTGAGAGGCATATTCTGTCAGATTCTTGGCTTGACTACTCAACTCGAGGACAGTACAAGATCAGAATATATCACTCGGCTGATAATCTATCCTGTCCTAGCCATTTCAATCGTGACGCCAGACTTGAAAGCCAGACCCGGCGCCTTGGATGAGATTGCCATAAGTTACAAATATTGTATCACGTACCCCTCTGTTATGCACTTATCAATGTACTTGTATCGTACGGGGGCCTGGCGGCCCCCAGTCATGTATCTATTATCAGTAAACCCCCCCAAGTCCTTGTTCATAGTCAAACCCATATTTTTCAACTTTTTTTTTCCCGCCGATTCTCCCTGTGATCATGGGGACAGGGGCTTTGCTACTAGCCAGCGATCAGAGTCTATAATTCTCCTTCCAATGAGGGCATATCTACTTCTGTGATAGCATAAAAACCACCTGTCTTAACCTTAGGCGAAAACATGGAAAGAGGACTGCTAGTAGTACGGGCACCCGTCCTCTAGCTAGTCTTGTGTGGGGCACCTAGCTAGTGTAGTGCTTTAAATCCCGAGAGCCAACTACCCTATGTACAATTAGAAAGGACCTGTAGGGGCCTAAAGAAAGCAGGAAAGAAGGAACGAACAAAAGTGCGATTGCGATGGGCTCTGAGCGCAGCGGAACATGGGATAGCGGTGGACTAGTTCGCTGCTCTCTACTAGCTAAGGACATGCCAGGAGATATATATCTCAGTCTAACTAACAACACCGCAAAACTCCCAAAACTCAATGAACTATAAAGAAACACACTAAGTTGAAACCAGGAACCCCAGTGATATCAAGAAGTCTAGGGCCCTCCTGATATCCCACGATCCTCCATGATCCCTAGGATCTATGTCCTGCCCTGTGTGACAACTCTCATATTATGTCAAAGAACAAAGAGTACTGTATCATAATATTATTATTATGAAAGAAACATCCTCATGAAACTGAATATCGGATATATAATGCCAATGGCAATGGGTATCAACTCAACCAAAACCAGTTCCCTATGCCTACCCGCTGTGCACCTCAAAGCCACATGCTCTATGGCCGCATATATCCTGGCCGCATATCTGCCTACCGTAAGGACTGGAATAATTGAACCTCACGCTAGAACTTTGGAGATGCCTTTTGCTGGTAAGGTCTAGCTCCTTTTTCTTGTTTTTATGTCTTAAGCCCGGTCTGAGGGGATCAGTTTTCCGTGTGCGCTCGCCCCCTGCCCGGGAGAGGCAGTTTCGGACTTCTCAGGGCAAGGTTCAATTATTCCAGTTCATACGGCATCCGTATATCCGCATATTACGATACCTATATCTTAGTGTAGCTTCATATCCGCATAACCACCTAACCGCACGCCCCAGAGGACCTAGGAGTTCGGTTCCCTTCACGATGAGTTAATATACTATTGAGTGATCTATCAAGTGGGAGAGAGAAAAACAACCCCCGCGCTATTAGGGATTGGGGCGATTGAAGCTCTTAGCTTTCCTCTATAGTATAAGGCTGTGTGGTGGGGCCGGTGGTGGGTTTGGCATTGGGCTAACGCATGAGGGTGAAGTCTGTCACCGGAGGGGTGATGTGCACGCAGGGGGGAAAGAAAGAAAGATAGAGATTATTCCCCCCTTGTGTTTCGGTCGTAGGCCTGGCCATTTATTATCAGACCAGTTTCTTGTCATGCAAACTTACTGTACTCCATTTTTCCAAAAAAGAATCGGACATGAGCAATCACTACCAATGAAAGACACAAGATCCCTTTGATTTTTCCAGCGGAGGACAGGCCCCCGCCAGAAGTTGTCCAAAATTTTCACAATTCGAAACAGCCCTATGGCATTCGTGTTTTTTGAGTCTTTGGGGAGGCACAATTCCTTTCCACCTACAGCCGTTCGGACTCTCATCAGACATTACTATGAAATCGGGAAATGTGTGGACGATATTAGCGCCCACCGGAGCCCAACTAGCGAGTCGCTCTACTGTAAGAACTGGAATAATTGAGAACCCCACTTGGACTTCTAGAATTTCCCTCTTTGGATTAAAGGGGGAAGCGCAATGAAAGGTCCTCCTTCAGCCCTGGGCTGAGACAATAGACCTTACTATGATACGAGAGGCAGTTCCAACCTCCTAGCGACATTCTCAATTATTCTAGTTCTTGCGGTGTAGGAACCGGTGATCTAGGATCACCAGATATCACTCGTATTAGTGTGCCGGTCCCTTGCCTGTCACGCGTTGTAGATTACCCTATCATACCGTAACGAACTGGGCTTGAAAGCCGGAAGATCCGCAGCTCACTGACAGAGGAGAAGAAATTTTTTTAGCTGCCTCTGATTGTGGATTTTGCTATTTTAATTCTCTCCCCTCGCAAATAAGTATGGGGGGGTCTGGTGCTAGTGAGTAGAGGCTAGTGTTTAGGAACTCTTTTCTTGAGAATATATTCGCTCTTAGAGGCACTTGATTAGGGGGCCCTAGGGCTCTTCCTCACTATCTGTAGAATAGATAATGTGTATCTGAAAATAAGGCTCCCAGATGTTAGCTCTGTCCCCTTGGAGGTAGGACTGGGCGGATTATCTGTAATAGTCCGTTTGTGTTTTTTTTTAGGAGGGGATCTCACTTCCTAAGAGAGATGGGCCAAGATGATAGGCTGTGGATCCTGGTGGTCGTCCCTTGTATTAAGTTGAACTGAGCCAACTAAAATCCCCCCGTTATTCTTTATATCACTCCATAAACTATCCCTCTCAGGACCGCACTTTCCCGGATGGGTACAGATACTTTCCCCTACAGAGCTAAAGGACACGGTTACTCCCCAGTTACCCAGTAGCAGTTGACACCCATAACCATAGAATGCGTCCAAAGCACCCATTCTTCAAGTGGCGGGTAAAGCCCTAAGGTTTATCCCTGAGGAGCAGGCCTGTTCACAATTTGAGCTTTAAGTTTCGCTCGATGGGGATTAATTCCACTTGTTCGCCCAGTCTCCCGGAATCAGTGAACCTGAGCATCCAGTCCGTCGGTCTTCGGGTCCGGACGGGACGGATGACCGTACCTGGAAGGATGCCCGGGGCGGGCTGGTGGGGATTGCAGGTGTCTCAGGTTGTGGAATCTCCCGGGTCACTCCGGATGACGGGAGGGCCCTGCAGGTAATCGGCGGGCCCTGTAGGTATCATAATTGGCGAGGACTACAGGCGAAAGGCGGGGACTGCAAGTACTATCCGGGAGCTACTGATCCGCAGAGGGCTGCAGGAACCTACCGTCCCTTCTTAGACGGCAGTCTTTCCCAAAGGACGGATGCTCTTGCTTTACAGCCTGAGGCTCGTACCCGGGAAGCCCGGGAATGATGTCCGCAAGGTTGACAGGACGCTTGGGTTCACTTCTCGGAATGGATGCAAAATAGAGTTGCTCCTTTAGGGGCACTGGGGGGTAGCTCACTCTTGTCGTTACCTTCCTTCCCAGCTGCACCCTCCTTCCTAGCTGCTGCTCCTTTATCTCCCTCCACTGTACCCTGCCTTAACTGGATACCCTACCCCTACCCATGAGCGCCACTTTCTCCACTAGTAAGCCTCTCTCCTTCCAGCTCGATAGCGGCATTGTGAGATGCTGCGCCCTGGACTGTACTGAGAGGTCATCGAGTCCCATCGGGGTTCTTAGTAGTACCACCTACTAGTCCCCATAAAACCTGATGATAGTTGGGGACACTGATTTTTATGAATTGCGCAATACTGTGTGAAGAGGTTCCAAAATGTATACTGTAGGAAAGTTATAATCCTAAGCTTAGTTCTCTCCCTCAGCTTCTCCCGTAACCCAATGACAAAGACACGAGTAAGTATAATATTATGAAAGATAAGGAAACCACCCTCATGCTTCCATAGATCACCACAGATATCCGCTTTCTTCCATGCATGTCCCCATTCCCTCGCTTACTCCCGTGATGAAAAAGGAAGGACGCGTCTCTGGGAACTTCTCCGTAAATCGTTCCAACTCTAGAATAAAAGAAACCACCCCCAACACTCCTAGAACTTCCGCGATCGACCACTACTCATTACCTTCATTGGCTCTAGCTACCAGTTCCTTCTACTACCTCGCCGATCGCAGACTTCATCCTTACGTGCCTGGCCCAAAGTTAAAATCTACCATTTCTCAGAGGCAGTGGTGCCGCCCTGCAACCCCATCAAGGGAAGGCAAGATCTTCAATCTCCTAGCCTCCACAGGGCGGGAGTCACTTTTCCAGCTACTCGTGGTGGATCAGTCAATAATAATTAGTCGTAAGGAGGAATTCCACCCCCGGAGTTCTTGTTAATCGCACATGGTGAAATTAGTTCTTGAGAATCAATCCGCCGCGACCCCTATATGTTTAATCTAATACCAACGTGGGAAAGGATGCTTATCCGGCTGGGTTGTGGATATAGAAAAAAAATTCGCCTAAGCTTAAAGACAAATGTTTACGTTACCGTTCACCGGGTAGCTTATATTAATAAGAGCAGATACCCTCTTGGGAGAGGAAGGGAATTATGCGCGTCGATAATTAATACCCGATGATAAAATGGTAAAGTTCTCTCATGCCCAAGGAATAATAGTAGCAGGGATTTATCGGCAGTGGGGAAAGGCAGACTCGGCTGAAGGTAAGACGGGTATCATACTTTGCTAAGTGTATAGTGCAGGAGTGATATGATATTCCTGACTTATGGCCGTCCCGTTTAGGGCATGTGCCCGACCTCAAAGCCGGGTGCTAGTGGTTGTTGTGTCTTCACCACTATAATACCTCTCATGAAATAACTTACCCCCGAATAAGAGGAATGGCGAAGCCTAATAACTATTATTTTTTCTCTATGGTGCTAACCACAGACCTCCATACTATACACCATCCTAATATCTCTTCCGCGGCGACCTCGTCTCAGAGTTCTAGCTCTCGGACTAAAGCCCTATCACGAGATATCACTCGTCATAGATATCTCCATCTGTGAGAAGAACGGATAGGCAAGGAGAGCGGAGCGAAGACATGCGACGTAGTCCCTGGTTGGGATCACAGAGCGTAAGCAGTCAGGCTACCTAAAGACTGAGCCCGGGGTTCTGTCGGACCTGACAAACGGATGCAGGGGTGAGAGTAAAAATCACTGACCGAGGGGAGGATAGGCGGCCAATAGGATAGACGATGAACCCTCCAAGTTCAATGATATAGGTGATACAGAAATGGGGAAGCGATGGGTAATCATGGAAGTGCAGTTTCTCGCTGACAGTTACTATATTCCCTGGGTTAATGCCGCCCAGCGTGGATCGAGGGAGCACAGAAGTAGGGATGCTAGAGTCACAACGCATGTGGGGGAGAGAGTGGCATATGCGGGGGAGAGGGAAGCGGTGTGGGAGAGGGTAGGCGTCGGAGAAAAGACCGTAGGTTTGACAGATTGTTTATTCTTGATTTTGGCGTAATTTGGATTTTTGTTTAAATATGACTTTCTTGGCGTGAGGAAGCTTGGTGAGACAAGTTGGTGGGGGACATTGGCTAGGGGAAGTATGCTACGAAGAGAGCGTCTACCTTTGCTCCGATAGATTTAGTATAATAAGTTATAGTAAGTATGGTTAAGATCGCATAAACTTCACTAACACAACGGATAAGTACAGTAAGTCCCAAAAGACACCACCAACATACCTAAACCTCAAACCTTATTTCTTGAATAGCATCGAATCGAATCGGAAAACCGAACCAATCACTCGCCTAAGAGGTGGAAAAGAAAAAAACTTCAATATAAATTACCCTAATACGAGCTACACTTTGAGAAAAGAAATTAAACCCTAAAAGAACTACGCGTACGTTTCCTCCGGGGTCCCCAACCCAGAGCACTTTTCAGCAGCACCATGCTCTGTGATAACAACAACATGCGTCTCCAACGACTTCTTCTTGGGGTAGGGGGCGTTGAAGATCTCGTTGATCTCTTCGAGGGTTCGGCCTTTGGTCTCGACAAAGAAGAAGTAGATGAAAATGACCTGGAATATATTCCAGGCAATGTACAAGTAGTAGAAGCGCCATTGGACACGCTCCCATGCGACGGGGATGGCGTAGGTGTTGCTGTAGGGCTTTTTAGCGATATGTTCCGATGGAGGAGTTTGTAGAATATATAGACTTACAAAAAAGCAGCAATGTTGACGAATAGGTTATACATTCCCATACCCTTGGCGCGAGTCTCGAATGTGAGACACTCGACCGGGTAGAGGGCTTGGAGGGGAGTGTAAGCAAATGAATAGGTGATGCCGAAGAGGTAAATGAAGGCGATAGCCGCACGGGATCCATTCACATTTGTGTTGCCCGGGTGTCCGTAAGTAGCGGTCAGGGCAGTGACAATGGACCATTCAATAACGAAGAGAGATGTAGCAATCAGCAAGACGGGGCGACGACCGAGACCGTCAGTGAAGTGGGCACCGATTGTGGACATAACAAAGGAGATGGCACTCAGTATGGCATTATAGAGCTATGGTGATTATTAGACTTGGGCTTCCGATTATAGGGGGTGAGGGCACACCAATTGGGTCTTGGGATTCTCGACACCGACAGCCTTGAGAAGTACAGGCAGGAAGTAGGAGACTGCACCGTTACCAGCCCATTGCCCGAAGAAAGCCATACCAATAACACAACACATACGCCACCATGAGTTCCTTGAGTTGAAGAGGTCTCTGTAATCCCACCAGCGCTTATCAGAACCCGTAGTTGCGATTTCTCGAACCATTTCCCTGTATGTCAGCTGGACAATTGGTGACTCGCGGTCGCCTTCACCGTGGAACTCAGTCATGACCTTGAGCGCCTCCTCGTGGCGGTCGTTGGAGATCAGCCACCGGGGAGTCTCAGGACAGAAGAGGCAACCAATGATAACGCCACCAGAAGCAAGGGCTTGAAGCCAGATGGGAAGTCTCCATGAGAGATCGCTCTTGATGCCTCGAGACATAGTTAGCAATTGGAGCCACTATTTTGATTGGCGTATCGAGAAAACACACCCTCAGTTCCCCAAAGAACCCATGACGCTGGGACACCACCGACAAACCAAAAGGTGTTGTACATCCCGGTAATGGTTCCCCGCCAAGCGGGATGGGCCATCTCGGCAACATATGAGGGACCCTAGAAGTCCTTAGCCTTTGTAGTTCGACGGATGCATGGTGGGAGGGCTCACAGCAGTAGCGCAAGTAGCAACACCGAAACCAAGAATGAAACGCCCCCCAATGAACATGGCCCTGCTGGTGGAGGGAGCCTGAATACAGGTTCCGATAATAATGATACTGGCGCCAATGAACATACCCCATCTTCGGCCCCACCAATCTGTGAAAGGACCACAGAAAAATGATCCAACAATGTTGCCAATGGTGTAGATGGAGAATACTAATCCGGTACTGCTTCCAACATCTTTCATATTGAAATAGCTGCCAAAGCATCAGTGGATACCTCAGTCGTCGCTCAGTGGTCAGTCGACTCACCTTTGATATGTCTTCATCGCGTTGATGCCTCCCATCAATGAACCATCGTATCCATTGATACAAGAATTCAGGAAAGCAATAAGCAAGAAGAAGTAAAGCTTGAACATCCTCCTGGTCCATGGATTGGGTTTGGCCTGAGCTAAAGCATCGGCGAGCGATACATTTGCCACAGCTTCCCTCTTTCCTTGGCCAGTCTGGTAAATGGAGACTTCGGCGGTTGTTTTTGCCTCCGACATGTCGGGCAATTGTTTGTCTCCTTCGCGACGGGTATGGAGGAGGGTGGAAATAGAGACAGTCGAACAACGGAGAGAGTGTGGGCGAGGAAACCCCCTCCTTATAAACTACCGGGCGCATGGGAAAAGTGGAATCCCTCCCCCCTGGCCTAGCTCTGCTATCAAATAACTGTCACCTACTATTCTGGCCATCGCTCGGTGGTGCGGTGGGGAAATATACAACACGCCATGCCATAACGAGAAGCCTATGTCTGCCGCTGTACTAGTGCAGTTCCAATCTTTTCGGTAAATTTCAGTATTCTAGGCAAAATTCAACAGCTCCAGTACGACATCAGACGCTCCTTGCGAGAGGGCTCACTTGAGAGACAAATGAAAAAGACCAGCGAATCTATGCAGGTGAGTCGATGCATCGTGTGGTAGGCACTTTGTAGAGATCTGTGCAAGTGCCACCCGTAACCCCCCCCCCCCCATCCTTCTCTCCTTTTTTTCTCTGCATCGTTTCTTGACCCTTACCAGTTACCCTATATGCAGGAAATAGTAGGGTGATACGGTGCTAATACCGTAAACGAAGGAATAGGAAAAATGACCCTCATTCTTCCCCAGAACGTCTGGGATATTATAGCACAAGTGCAGTATCACTGGGGCATATTCTAGGAAAAATTAGAAAACCAAGGCAAAATAGAAAGGGTGAGTTAGTAGATTCAACGCACCATAAGCGCGTGCGAGTTCCGCGACCCAGGGCCCCGTTTGGCACCCTTTGCGAAAGGTTTTGCTTCTACCCTGGCAAGATGTGAGGGCAAAGTAAATTATTGACGTTAGAATACCAGGGGGGCGGTGGGTGGCGGAGGTGAGGGAGTCCTAGCAAGCTTTTAGCCCTTCCTGCCTGGCATTTGCTTTTTTTTGCTAAATCCTCGGATCCGCTTGTATCATAATAGGGAAGATCCATGGCAAGCACCCTAAGGTACGGCCCAGAAAGGGCAAAAACAAAAGAAACCTCAGATATCCCAGATATGATATATATCACAAAACAACAGAATACACTCACACCCCGTTATCCCGGATGGCCAGATTTCAGAAAATACATCCGGGACAACGGGGTTTCTGGAACAACAGAGAGGTGGGGAGTTCGTATAACCTGAAGAAAAGTAAAGGTTTATCTCAATTCTTACAAGAGCTTTATCTTAACAAATTTTCATGGGCAGTGTTTACACTTTTGGTCTTCCATCTTGTAGGAACACAAGTTGAGTGTTCATCGTCCTCCTCTGAACCACTTCTAGTAGAGTTCATATTTCTGTAAAGCCATCAATGCTACCTTCTTAGTCGATCCAGAGTTCATTGGTGGCATTGTAGTCATAAGAGAAATAGGTACTGGCTTGATAGTCATGTTGGATGCGTTCTCCATAGTCTATACAAGTTACAGGCATAAAGAACCCGAACATTTGAGTCCGAATTTTGTATGGGCGGTCAGACACGCACAGACATTTTGCCATACAAATTCCTCATCCCTGTGTTCGGGTTCTTTATGTCCGTAACTTGTATATTAACTCCTCTACTCTTGATTCCAATTGTCACACTTGACCCTGCTGTTTTTCCTATTTCAACCTAGATTGACTGAAGCCAACCTCAGTATCCGGTTCAGCAGAGCAAGATTCTACAGAAACATGGGTGAAGATTTTCCAAAATCTCATACGAATCCGCACACCTCCTTTTCCGGTTCAACGAATGAAATTTCGTGAGAAATTGGAGTTGTCAACACTTGTTTCCGGTTCAGCGGGGTATCCGGTTCAGCGCGATCCGGGATAGCGGGGTGTGAGTGTAAGCAACAGAATCCCAAAATCATTAATCACAACCAATTGGTACAATGACAACCTAAGATATTAGACCGGATCCTCCGAAAAAATGAACAACCTCAAATCTCACAAGTAGACTCATCACATAAGTTAGGTAGCCGTACTACAGCAGTGTTGGGGTACTTGTGCAGCTTCCAGCGTGCAGTTCATGTACAATCTGATTGAGACTTTGTATGTTAATTGCAAGCATTTGGGGTTGATAGGCCATGCTCAAGATGACGGTTGCTGCAGGAAAAGAGCTTGAATTGAACTTGGCCAGTGTCTTTATGATTCAAGATTCTTTCCGCGGTCCGAAGAGGAAGAGGTACTCTATCATCATAGCATCCACTCGTCTAAAAACGGTGTTGAGTGTCTCTCTATTTCCTCTTCTACTTCGTGTGAGGGTGGGGAGCAGGATGGAGAGTCTAGCCTTTCAAACTCTATGGTCTCATCTGAGGATTCTATGCTTAGGTGAAGGTAGTTTCTGGGGGTTTGAGAAGCAAAGCGCAAAAGTCTGGTGTTGAAAAAGCACAAATTCCAAGAAGAGTACAGGGAAAGCACGCCTGCCTAGGATTTGATTTCAGCCTAGATCTTGTACCCGTAGTCAGCGATAGGTATCTAAAAATACCGCGATTCTTACACAACCCCCTAGCCAGGGAAACAAAACCCTGGTTCATTCCCAGATACTCTATACCAGATACAGGCACGGTACCGGTGCTACGAAGGGGAGTTAGTATGATACTGTGCCTACGGTAGTCGGAGGCTCCACTTACCGGTACAGTTCCCATGTGTTTTTGATACGATATTACTCGTAAAGGGCGAAACTACTGCAGGTAAAAGGTGGACCCCTTCTGATACGATAGCTGAAAGCGAGATTTAATTTTGCTAAGTCCCGAGTACTTGAGAATTGTTAACTCGATCGAGATCCGACCAGGAGACTGGAGATGGTGAAGGTTTGTTTGGAGCAGACCCTCACCATTGAAATGACGCCCTGCCAGAAGTCATCATCCTAAACATAGTAAAAATTTGGGGGGGTTCTGTGTTTCTGCTTCTCGAGTTCCCAAACCGTTGCGGAAGGAACCGAAGCTCCACAAGACAAGAACAAACTCCTCTCGACGGCAGTCCGGACCGCAAAACCGGCAAATCCCTGTGGCAAACAAACCATGCGGTTCTAATATTCGAGAACGATAAAAACCTCGTGAATCCACTATCCCCTGCGGCCCTGTACTCGAGTAATCTCTGGATTCAGCGACAAAAGCTCATCAGAAGGGTTGGCGTTTCCCCGGCACAGTATAAGCTCAGCCGGGGATTCAGCCCTCCAGAGGTGTTGGATCTCATTGACTAGTATTCGCAACTGTGCCAACTTGTTCCACCAAACCCACCTTAGGCAGGCGGGCTGATTCCCGTTGATAATCTAATACCGGTAGTGCATTTCACGAGATCTTGCCGAAAACCTCGTATGCTTCTCAATCAGATCTCACGTCTTCGGTGGCGCCTTCTGTGCATATGGGGTGGTTCCAAAACGAACACGCACAACCCGACCGAACAAAAGTCTAATAAATAAATAAATTAGAAATATTGCTTCACGTGCGCTAAATACTAGGAGAGAGCACAGATACGACAATATCGTGCTTAGCCTAGATAGCCGCCAAATCTAGGCTTCTTAGCCCGCATCGTTCCTAGCACCAGAACATACTTATACTTTGAAAAAGCCCTCTAAAACGAGACGACAACAGCATCATCGTAAGGTTACCAGCCACCGGTAGTGAAGGAAAACTAATGCTTCACCGTTTCCCAATAGCCATTCGCAGTTTCAACTTTAGCGGCTTCACTCGAAAGTACGCCTCCAATCTTTTGGAAATATAGCAGCGTCTCCATCATTTCCAGGGCTACCGGTATTCTTCTTGCCCCCACACCCGCCAGCGGTATTGTTTATTAAACTTTCCACGCGTCCGGGCAAGGTAGGGTCAGTCGTTTTTACAATAAACACCCTGTATACTCTCTAATACCTAAAGTACCGCGTGATAAGATAAAATTCGTGGCCCCCTTTTTAAGAAACCCTTCGAGAAAGAAAGTAAAAAAATTGTTATGATAGCAAAGATTCTAAGTCCCGCAAGCGGCTAAGCATCCAGTCAATTATCACTTTGGCCGGAAGCCTCACAAGTTACAACGGGAGTTGTGATGTCCAAGCCTTTTTAAAAAGGACCGGTATTATATGACACTGTATTGCATACCACAAGAATTTAGCCCTTTTTCTTAGATCTAGGCAATATACTTTTTTTAAATAAAAAATTCTTCGACACTCCTAGTAAAGAGGAATGGTAGAATTTTCCCATATGCACCTATCATTCCTAGTCACATTTATCCAACAACCGGGCTACTGCAGCTCCATCCCCGAGCTTACATACTACTTACTTATCAAGCACAACGCAGATATTACCGTCCGGGGACTTCCATGGAAGAATGGCCTCTTTTACATGTGGCACAGGACCGACCAGATCCTCAAAGAAATCTCCCCCTTTTTGCTTCATTCCCGACTACCCGATACTGCTTTAGACCTCAATGCTCTCCAAAGATAGTAATTATATGAGTTCTCGTAACACAAGAGGCCCTAGAGTGGGGAGTTCTAGGGAGTGTTGTACTAAGTGAACGTCATAATTTATCACTCTAGCCCTGCAACCCTAGACTAAGGGTGTTCCGGGGGAGCGACGGTAAGTTAGGTTCGGCCAAAGAAAAGCGAATAGACTGGCTCACATTGATTGATCGCGACAGATGTAGCTTACGACAATGCCCAACCCCAGAATTCCAGACTTTTCCCCTGTGCCATAGCTAGCTTGAAGCATGATAAGAAAAAAATCGCTCACTCTATTAACTACCCCACATACTTTGCCTCGCCAGCTAAAGGATACAGATACGACACAAAAAGAGCCTAAAAGAAATAGCAAACAATACAGATATCGAGTTATGAAACTCAATCATCGACTTGCTATTGAGAGGTTAATTTCGACTTTCTCCCTAACCCGCCTCATACGTGAGGTAGTGATCTAATAGAAGAGAATAAGTAGTAGTTGTCCTGCTTTACCTATGATATAGTACCAAAAGGGTAGAGGGGTGGGTTCATCACACAGGTTCATACTAAGGCTAAAACTCATTTTCCCACATAAGCCAAGCCGAAACCCACGATCCCCTAAATCCTTTGACTTCTATGATAAGTAGTAGCTAGCAGTTATGGGATTCGCGACTACTGAGTTGCTCATAGTGGGAACAATAGCAACGAACTCACCCTTCTCGCCTTCTTGTGCCATAACTGCAGTCTTCAACTGGCCTACGGCAGACGATAAACCTAGGTAAGTCGGTCCCAAGAGCTTTTATCTCTGCATCCAGGGGCTCGAGGCCTTCTAGCTATAGCGGATCTCAGAAGTTTCGAGGGTAGGATAGCGAAAAATACCTACCACTGTCCCCCGCACGCCACCCGCCCGTTTTCGCCATGCTCCGTTGAAGACTGTATCATAAAGTACTAGAAATCCGGGTACATCACTCATCTGTCGCCCGCCCCCTTCGAGATTCTGGGGGCAGATATTGCCCATGGCCGACGCAAGATGAACGAAGGGTACCACAAATAGTATTTTGAGGGTGTGGGGCCGTACTAATATGAGGAATGGCTTGTTCACGAAAAGCTAATAAAACTAGTCCTAAAATGGTTTGTGTCGACGCACACCACGCCGGAACTCACAACCTCAACACCCTAGTCCAAAAAATCCCGACCCTTCAAACGTGGTTTCCTCGTTTTTTTGGCCAATGGCGAGATTCCGCCCCATCGCGCGCATTACGCTGCCATAGTGGCAGCAAGGGTTCGACTAGGATGAATGGTTGTTGTCTGGTACTACTGTATACAGAAATCTTATTATCGTGCAAACTAAGAGCTTAGTTAACTTCGTGCAGAGATAGCATTGCGTTATAGAAGGAGAAACAACTAAGAACAGCTAGCCCCACCGAACCAATCTCAGACCTTCCTATCTTAGACCAACAGCTTAGTTTCTGCCATCAAAATTCTTTGCATGAGTTTGGGCTATAAGAATCCCTATCCTTACTCCACCTAGCTTTCTAACTATGTGAAATCCTTCGGCGGATCTTGAAAAGGAGTATACACCGATGTTTCTCTTAGCATGGATGTCTAGATATTACGCACCGCACCAGCACACGATGGTGCAGAATCTCGCTAGAGTCCCTCCTCTAATCCGGCGGCAAAGCTTTGTTCGCTACTTTGAGACCTTCCGGATTCAGGCCCCCGCCAAACCATACTGACGCTACAGCATAAGGGGTAGAATAGCTAAGATGTTTGGTACTGCAAGAATTAATACTTATAACACTCGGTCCTGTACCCTATAGACCGCGAGCACTCAAATATAAATGTACCGGTATTATGATAGCACAGGAAGACAGCGCTGCGCTAGGCCGCTAAGGGATTAGGAAGGGGGGAGGAAGGGAAGTTACCCGACAGGGACATGCAAAAGGGGAACTTCACAATGGTAAAGTCCCTGGATCAATTCAGCTGACGACAATATAGTCTAGATACATTATGATCAGTACCCATTTTGAAGTTATTTTAATACCGACAAAACCCACAGAAGATCTTGTACTGATGGAACGGGTTAGGCACCATGCTCTGCTAGCTACGGGCAAAGAGAGAGGAACATATCAGTAATCATTTTCAGTACTTTACTTGGAGATATAGCTACCTGGGATTTGGGGAATATGTTCTGGATGCCTGGGGGAAGTCGTCCGTTATGATGCCCTTGGGATATTGGATTCAAATTGATTGTCCGTAAAGGCCAACTGATGAACCAAGACCGAGATAAGGGTGAACTTTCCCAATCACGAGTTCCGGCCCCATGTGGCACGTACACGGAGAACCACTACCGTAGTACTTTAAATTAAACCTCCCAAGTGTCTGGTGCAGTTTTCCGACATAATTGAAACTCTTCCAAAGGAATCCTAGCGCCAGTCCGGTCCTTCGAACAACAAATATAAATACCATATTCCATGGGCCAACCCTAAATTTCCTCTTGCTAGAGATAGTTCTACAGGACCCGTCGGCCTCAATACTTAATTCAATCATAGCCTCGTGTAGTCATGCTAGCGCATCAAGTAATAGCAATGATAGTTCCTAGGGCAACTACCGCAAAAACTCACTATGATACCTCCCAATCTCGGCAACCAGAGGCAAAACATATCGAGAAGGAAGAGTGTTCACCTGATGAGATATGAGATGAGCGAGCTGAAATTCCTGGATCTTATTAACTGGTGTTCGCAATTTTTTTGACCTCCTCAGCTAAACTATTGAAGTTTAGCTCTGCTGCTTATCTGATACACAGAACACAGAACACAGAACACAGAACACAGAACACAGAACACAACGTGAAACTGGTGAACTAGTAATCTTTCGTTAACCTACTTTGACGAATTACTCTTTTTGCCTTATTTCGTTGTGACTATAGTGGAGACTGTGGTAGGGAGCTGAAAACACCCCGAGAAGGAATAGTGTTTTTCGGCCGGGTATAGCTTGTTTATACAGTCGCACCTCGCTGTCCCGGATGGTCAAAATCCGGAGCAGACCATCCGGGACAGCGAAACATCCGGGAGAGTGAAATGGTAGATGAAAAAAGTGTTTACAAAAACTGAAAAACGAGTGATAACTGAGTAGGAAGGACGGCCTACTATTCCAGATGAGGTTTAGAAGAGGGGTAGAGTAGAGAATAAAAGATCAGGAAAAAAATTTGAAATCAGAACACAGTCAATACTGAATACACAGGGTTCGCTCTTGAAATGCCACCAGCGAAGCTCATGTACGGGAGGAAAAACAGGAATCCATCTCAGAAACTCAGATGAGGAAGGGAATGGGAAGGAGCAAGATGAACATTTATCCCGTATTCCCACCAGATGGACCACCGGGAATATCAATTGTGCCTTTCAGCAGCTGTGATATAGGTAGTCAAATTAGGCTAGTAGAAGGAAGATATCCGGGACAGCGAATATATTCTCTATGTGGGCAGGGGTTAGAAACTTTCAAATTTCCATCCGGTCCGGAAACATGCAAAATCCGGGACAGTGAGGTGTATTTCTATGTAGCCAGAATAAATCCCCAAAAACTTTCCGGGACAGCGAAGCATCCGGTAGAGCGAGGTCCGGGACAGCGAGGTGCGACTGTATTTGCTGCCGCTGGATCTTAGTAACTGACATTCGTAGTCTCGCTAGCTCGCCCATTAAGCCCATTACGGTTTAGTACTCCGATTTCTGTTACTCAGTCTGATAGTAGATTTACTTAACCAATTTTTAAGGTATACTAGAACAGCGGTAGATCATCCGAGTTTTTGCGGAACAATGCCTCCAGCCTTCCGTTAATACAAGCAATCCCCTCCCGTATAGTACTTAAGTTTTTCCGATCTCGCACGGAAATAAAACATTCGGACATTGCTCCGGCCCGTTCGGAATAACCCTAGCTCAAAACCCCCAAATAGGGCACACAACTTTCCTCGACCAGGAGGAGCCAAAAACCGGGTAAGGGGTACTTTATTGATAGAACATCAGGGAGGGTATAAAGCCTCATACTAAGATTCTGGATTAATTCCGGTAGCGGGAGCTTACCAGGTTTACCCCAACTTGGCTCTACACGGTACATGGCTTCAGAGGAAGCCCCAACCGAACTGAACCAAACAACGAGCGCACCTAACAACAAAGTCCTCAGAGAAAAACTCTATAATATTATTATAGAGTTATGATACTTAAAATTGGCTCCTCCCCAACCCTATGAACTCGGTCTTTTCAAATAAAGTGAGCATTGGGTGAGAACGACACAACTAGCACTTTGGGAAATAGACGTATTTTGGTGTAACTAAGCTAGGAAAAAAGAGAACGAGAGGGTCGGCTTTTGATGTCCGGTGCCACGTTTTCTCAGACTATGAAGAATACACCGGCTTGCTAAAGCATACAATATGTCTTGTGCTGTGTGCCTGGGTGTATATAAAAGGGGTCAGGCAGGTCGGGAGCTTTTTCCTTACATGGTCAGAGCTTGACTCTCGAGTGATAGGCCATGAGTTTGTGCCAGGGTATTAATTTTTGGAGAAAATCCCTGAGATTAAAATATGCAGCTAAAGAACGTTCAAGGGTCTTATTTTGAGCCTCCGCAGATGAATTTGGACATCGAATACCTCGCCCTACTTCCTACCCATGTCACTTGCGCTATATTCCATAATATCATCTAGAAATCGCAATCAAGTGCCCTCCCTTTTTTGCTAAATCCCCCGATTGCTTCGGATACAATTACTGCATGTGGGCAGTATATTATGCCACGAAAACACAGCACTTGAAAAACGAGAGGAATTCGCAATAACGAGTAATAACAAGCATAAAACCAACTACCCCTTTCAGAATCCATTGCGGGGTGGACCCTCTAAACCCTTCCCAATCTAGAAAATTAGTTGCCACGCTTTTGTGAAAGGAGGTCCTGCTTCACTGGAGAATCTAATAAAATATAAAATCAATCAAAAGATTCATTAATTTCATTTCATCTCTTCAGTAAATTGGGGATTTCAACCTGAGAACAGAGATTCCTTATCCTTTCTACTAGGGGCTTAGGCTTGGCCATAAACCCCGGGCAAGGGCCAATATACTGGCGTATTATACCAAAGTTTCCGAGCATGCTAGAAGTAATGCCATGGAAAGGCATTGAAAAAAAAAAAAATTTATTTATTTTTTATCATATATTCATTGTTAAGGTACAAGAAACTGCGTGGAGCGCTAGCTATGGCAAAAACAAAACCGTAAAAACAATCCAACAACCAACTTCACCTCGTCATGGGACAAACCGAAACCCCCCACTCTAACGAAAGCAATCAAACATGACCAACTCGCCGTACCCCCAAGACGCTATGGTATGGGCCTAACTGCACACCAGCCACCAGCCTAAGCTAATGGGGAGGAAAGCATAGGAAAGATACAGCCACGAAGAAAACCAATGCAAGAATGTACAGGAGCAAGGAAACCCTTCAGCAGGCCCCCCTAAACAAAAGAAAAGAATCTTGCGGCACCCAGTGCCGACGGAGAGGAAAGATAAACTACTGTATCCAGGCGCCTAAGGAATCTCCCCGACCTAAACGGCTAAGGGGAAGGCTCGTGACAGGGACGGACTGTCCCGCAAATCGGCAAGCGAAGGAGTAAAACGATCCAAGAAGGCAGTGCAATACCATAGAGCCCCGACGCGATGTTGCGACCGTAGAGTAAATCGCGGGAGCAGATGGAGAGGTGTTACGGGGTAGTTAACACGGTAGGATTCCGAGCTAACTAGGCCAAGGATATTCGAGACAACGGATTAATAGTCAGGAAGGCTCGTTGGTAGTTGTTTGATAAAGGTAAAGTAATAAAGGATAGTCAAATATCAAAGAGTTAGAATATAACT
>Ga0307517_10001722_pt1 | contig 36035 bp, 35 predicted proteins | sample 23_EM_MG_FD_194515 | JGI IMG/M metagenome (GOLD analysis project Ga0307517, IMG submission 194515) | Populus trichocarpa ectomycorrhiza microbial communities from riparian zone in the Pacific Northwest, United States - 23_EM | ecosystem: Host-associated > Plants > Roots > Unclassified | place...
TAATGACGGCCGTCCTGGGAATTAAAGGACGAGGACGGACTACATTTTGCCGTCCCGTCTCGTCCGGGGGTCTTGGCAGTCCCCCCGCCGGGCCCTACGGGGGCCCCGGACGGCTGAGAACACTGCTTGGGATATAATAACTCTTTAGTACCGCCTGGCAAGGCAGAGTTTGGATGAAATAATCGCTTATAAGGTATTTACGGATAGCTCTCAAAGCTTACTAACATACCGGTATTTTGACACTGGATATTCAGCTTGGGCTAAAGCTGGCAGGGCACTTGGGCAGCTGAGCGGCAAAAAGGTCAACTCACATTCTACTGTCCCTGAGTTGGGTTTTCGGGAATGACAATACCAGTGGCTTTGGCTGGGAGATATCCTCCTTGACTTCCTCTATCCAGTACAGACAAAGTCTCCCGCCCGTACCAGTAATCTGAGTTTCTACATATATATACATATTTTCCTCAATAATGCTACTGGGGGGAGGCTCATGTCGTGGCGCATATGGAGATGATTGCGGGACATGACCGTGTTACAATACCAATAGAAAACTCTAGGGGAGCAGAGTCTCTACCATGTCTTTTTTTTGTTCGGGGGATTTCGCATAATGTAATCTATGCTGCTTTCTCTGTTTCACGCTGGAGCGTTATGGAAAGAAGGGAGACTTCGATCGCGAACGGGAGATGTCGTGTTTGGGTTTATTATGTATCAATTTAAGTTCTATTGTCTTTTCTGGAGAAGCTTGTAGTGAAGGGCCGACAAAATTAGAAGAAACCCTAGTTATTACCTTCATTCTCTCACCCGAGCTAGCCATTTTATTTAGTCTGTATTCATCTGGCGTGCACGCTTTAGAACACTAATAGTTGTCACCTGACCAGGAGGATAGCCCCCGTTCGCTCCGTTGCGCTCCCCAAGATTTGGGCCTGCACCTTCCCGATCAGCACCAGCTGCACTTCATGTGAATTGGCGGTGCTGGTCGAAATTTGCTCAGGGTTGGGTGCATAGGTTAGACCTCCCACCACGCCATGCTATGTATGATACCAAAGAATCTGATGTCGGTAGTATCATATCTTGATCATGGTTCATGCCCTGAACCTCCCCGAGCCGCCCGGAAGATGACTTTGGATTTGGCATGGTTGCTCCACAAGACAATAAAACAGTATGATACTCACTACATGAGTACTCGGTTCATTAGTCAGCTTCACACCCCTGCCGCTCCCGAAGCTTAATGAGAGATAATAATAGTAACAGTAGTCCAGGTCATGTCTTTCGTCCGTTAGATATCCCATCTCCCACAGGCCCTACCAGCCTCTGAACAAATAGGGGAGTCCAGAGGCATCACATTACCGGGAGTGGGTCTAGTGACCCCAAGATAGAAAGCCCCTCAGTAACGAGGCTCTTAGGTCGCTACGGGGAGACCAACTAAATCCGGTGGTTCTACTGGCTAAATATTATTAAGACAGCATTTTCCTTCATTATAATTCCGACTTTTGGGCTCACTCCTTCTTGGGGGTTTAATGAAAGGCTATAGTATTGGTGCCTAGTGGGAATCCCCATAGGTACTTTAACCTGTCCTAGGGGTGTAATTGCGGGCTGTGGTTATACAAAATGGTTTTTTCTCCGGTCAAATCACTGGGCGGATACTACCGGTAGGGCTGGGTGTGGCCAAAGAACAACTTAGGAGGGCAATCAATTGTAGGGAATGTCCCATTTATCCCCATTCTTGATTTCTTTTGGGTACTCCGGCGTCTCGCTAGGATGCGGCAACACTTTTGATAGAAAGATGGTACTAGCTTCCCCTTGGATATCCTGATACTCTTCTGAACGCCATGAACCAGGAACTAACTGCGAAAAGAAATGATTCGAATTGGGTTGCGCTTCATCAAACGCTTCTGACGTTAGCTGCTCGCATCTACCCGTTTCTGCTGCGGGGAACCTATAGCTCCTAATGTTGATAGTGGGGTGCGGTCGGTATCCGCAAGTGGTGATTTCATTCTCGTTGGTATGCTAAGAGGGGGAAGATATGCTCGGATGCCAGGGCTAGTCGTTGTACGTCCTGGATGAGTGGCGGCTTGTCGTATGATGCTAAGCTTATTGATTGTAAAAGAGGAGCGATTCTGTGAGCGCATAAATTTTCTCTTTTAATTTCTAGAAGGGGTATCTGTGGCGGTTTTGCCAGGACCCGGCTTCCACGAATTAACTCCCCACCCGAGTGCTCTGTGATACCTTGGAAGCGCTTCTCAAGAAATTATAATACACCCCAATCTCCAGACGAAAATCTTCCCTGTTTACTTCCCCGTCATGCACCTCCTCTCTTGGATTCGGTTCTCTCCTCCTTTAATCCTTTTCTAAAGCTCTTCTTGTCACATCTAAGAAAATATGCCACTCTCTACACCTGGAGCTTGGCTTCTTGGAGTGTTGCTATCTTTTTCATTAGTAGCGCACGGTGGGGATGTTGATCCAACGGAAGATTTTTGTTCCCTAAGTGAGCATATGAGTAGGACTCCCCCGAGCTTGCCAAAGTATTTTCTTTCACTGTTTACTGATTGGAGGTCGAAGAATGTAGTGGCCCAGAAAGATGGGATTCTGTACATTGCGGGAGGATTGATGCAGTATTCTTCGCCGTACGCAGGTTACAATGGCCCCAGTTCGTGCTCCCCCTTCGAATGTACAACCTCCTCCCCTTTCTCCGAACTAACGATTCGCCAACATGTTTAGATACGGTACTTAGATCATTGAATGTATCGAAGAGTTTCCGAACTTCCCAAGATAGTGTCAATTACGTCCGGACGGAAGTAGTTCCAGACACAATACCTGGTGTTTCGGATGCCGCGTTGTTCCCTACGGAATCCGGATTTGACCTTACCTTTGGGAGGTGGAACCCATACAACAGCACAATTTTTGGAAAGGGGGATCCTCCCATCGAAGACAAGAAATGGAAATATGATATTGCAACTCAACGATGGACGAATACGGGGGTGGTGTTAAAGAATTGGTTCCAAGCGAACTCTTCAAGGAGGGTATCTAGTTCGATGACAGTATGGGTTCCATCATTAAAGACCGGTTTCCTTTTCGGTGGCACCCTTGTCTCGGTAAACGGAGCATCAAGCGAGGTAGCAGAGTTAGAGGAACATACCGGCCTAATCACTTATGACCAGGGTACTAATACATGGGCAAATGAAACCACACAACTTGTTGGAATATCTGAGGGAGCCCTAGTGCATATTAAGACTGCTACCGATGAGGTCTTGATTCAGTTTGGTGGAAGGTATCGGGGAAATCGGCTGGTATGTCTCTCCCCCTATTGAGTTTCCTTGTGTAAAACGTTGATAAAATCTGGTAGAGACATTTTTCTTTGATCAAAATCTACAGCATAAGCGGATCAAACTGGTTTACCCAATTTATACCGCCCGGAGATCCGGTACCGCCTCCTCGGTTCGCCTTCTGCACTGCTGTCAAATCAGCTTCTGATGGTTCCAGCCATCAAATTTACATTATGGGGGGCCTTGAAGCTAGCACTTTAATAAATGCCAAGGAAGGTCCAACCGCTAAAACCATCTGGGTTCTCTCAATTCCAAGCTTTCAGTGGACTCAGCTGCCTTACACGTCAAAGACCACGGCGGCGGACCCGAGCGGGAGGATTTCACCAAAATGTCAAGCAATTGGAGAACACTACATCTTCTATTCTGGCGGGAGGAACACTTCCAGTTACTCTGGCGCCGTTACTTGCGATAAGAAGGCAAATGCTGCATTCCTGTTTGATATCAACGCATTGACATGGACGGACACGTTTACACCCAATGAGGGAAAGTACGAAATCCCCTCGCAGGTTATTGAGCTTATTGGTGGCAAGTAAGTTATTCGACTCCTTAAAACAGCGTGAATAGTACGCCGAGAGTGAAAACTAATCATTTAGCAGTAAAAACGGAGGCTCGACAAAAACTCGCCCAGACAAAGGCTGGACCGACAAAGGTCTTGAAACCATATTGGCACTAAAGACCACCACCCCCACAATCGGGAACTCGAGCACCGATACAAATTCAACTTATAGATCACCTAAAGCCAACGTTGGGGCGATAGTCGGGGGCGCAGTAGGAGGTGTGGCTGCTGTGGCACTTGGCTTCCTGGGCGGTGAGGCGCTCGGTCGGCGTCGTCGTCGTCGGATATTGCAGCCTTTCTCCCACCTGAAATCCCCGTCAGACTCTGCTACGACTCTGGAAGAGGGCCGTAGCCCGGCCGAACTTATGGGGAATACCAAGGTCAGCCGGGGAGGAGTGTGGGCTGTGGAATTGCCGTCAGGGGAGGTGGCGAAGGAGATGGACACTCAGCCTTGAGACCCTACGAGATGATGCGGCGATACGGGAAGAGGTTAGGAGAGAAAGGATTCAAACAAAACACTCATTCTCCATCATTCATCCACCCAGAAAACCGGCTTCTCCTTAGAAAAAGATACATTCTATCAGCCATCCTCCACTCGCATACCTGATTCTTCACTTTCTACCAAACGAGCATGCGCCGCACTATGCTCTTTCAACTTCTAGTCTTCCCCCCTCAGGCCTGAGTAGGGGGGTACGATTAGATTTCTATGACAAATAATGTTCTTATGACTTAATGTTGCTTTGGCCGTATCCCCTTAAGCTGTTCTTCGCTTAGTTCAATGAAGGATTTGAACACCTTCAACCGTTGCCACCTAACTTACTTCCCCAATCCCTAGACTTTGTTCTTAATACCACCCATCCTTGGATGGAACAAGAGTTCCTTTATCATCGGCAAGAATTGTGCCGAAATATGTTAGATCATCCTTCCATATCGAGTATGGTCGACTGGCGTGGCATGTTAGCTGGTGAGGCGACAGGTAAGGCTACGAGTGAGGCCGTGTGAACCTAGGGAGCGGTGGCTTGTGGTTCTTTAGTGTGTAAATAGTCGGCATTTCTGTAGGGGTTTTTTTTGAATCAATGTATGATAGTCGTTACAACAAAATCTACCAAAATATTGTGAGATTTCATGATGCGGTGGGAACCGGTGAAGCACTTGGAGAAATATAAAATTTGGTGAAGAAATAAAAATGCCGGCTATATTGGATTCCATATGGGGCGTGCGGTTAGGCGGTTTGGCGAATATGTGGTTGCACGGATACGCGGGTATGCTGAGGAGCGGGCATGCAGCTAGGGGATGCAGTTTTAGGGCATGTGGCTTTGTGGTATGCTGGGACTATGCGCTTAGCAGTAGGTTGTTGTTTTCACACTCTAGGTATAAGTTAGGGTAGTAAGGGTACTAGTTTTTAGTTTCGTTGATACCCATTCTTATTGGGCATTCTGTATCCGGTATTTGGTTTCATGATTATTTCATACCCTTTGTCCTTAGAGATACGGGAGTTGGAGCACTAGCGAGGAATGGGCTTTAAGGATCGTAGAGGATCATGGGGTGTCGGGATGGTTCCAGATTGGCTGGGATGGCTAGAGTTCAGGGTTTGTCAACTTAGTGTGCTTCTACAGAGTTCATTGGGTTTTAGGAGTTTTGTGGTGCTAGAGGGAAATATATATCTCCTTGCCTGTCCTTAGATAGTGGAGAGTGTGGCGAACTAGTTCACCATTCCTCCATGTTCCACTGCACTCGGATTCAATTATACTATCATTACACTTTTGTTCTTTCCTTTTTTCATGCTTTCATTAGGTTCAATCAGGCTAGTCCCGGACCAACTCCTTGAGTCACGGAAATATCATACGTGGTTAGCTTTGTAGACTACTTCTGTTCTAACTTTTGATTTGTTGTCTCGCCCATTTGTATGACATTATCTATCACATCTCACCCACAATCCTTAACCCTATCTTTCGGCATGGCTCTGGATAATAAGCTCTTACTACACCCCTGTGCGGAATCTCATCTTTTTTTCATGCTATGATACCTTGTGTCACATTTTAGTGGAGTAACCTTTTAGGAAAAAAAGAAGTTTAGATAATTCTCCTGATGTTGTCAATAGCTTTTGGATTGTTTCCCCTGTTCCTTGAAATATTTGTTATCAATGGAGGACTTGCTGTTTGCTTATTTTGAGACCGGTCTTAAGTCAACTTCACTCTAGAGTACCGTAAAACTAGAAGCTCTTCCCTTGAGACCTCGAGGGGGGCATATGCTTGTCTAGGTGTTATCTCACTTTAATCTTCATAGGGACTCCTTTCTCTACCCCCATCATTACTCTCCCTTTGCCAATCCCCCTCTGCTCCCCAACCCTGTACCCTCCTCCCTCTCAGGCCTATCGCTCCCTTTCTCCTGCTCCACCTACCCCTTGACGTACCCCGCCCCCTGCCTCTTTCTCTCTGATTATTGACCTTCTCACTGATTCACCTGCATCATATATCTATAGCTGCTTATTGTTAGTTGGTAGTAAGTATTGGCTGTATAAGTTAGAAAGAAAGAGGCATTGTAATTATGACCTTAAGGGCATATATGCTTCTATAGACTCTATCTTTCTTTAGTCATTGCAAATGCTACCCCTCCTCTCACCTATTATGATATCATACCGCTTCCTCTACCCTCCCCCCTTTCCCTGTCCTTCCTCTCTGCTTCTTTCCCTTTCCTTTTTTCTGCCTCTTCCACTCTCCTCTTCTCCTGCTTAGTATGTGGTACTCTGCCCTGACCCATCTTTCTGTGAATGATAGGTAAGCCATATAATTAAGAAAGAAAGTAGCCCTCAGCTTGAAACATTGAGAAACATGTAGTTTTTTGTTGGTATTATGTTACAATAGTTTTTAGCCAAGATATTGTACTTTGTGTTCTTTTGTTATGATATCTCATTTTCTTTCTTTCTTGTCTGGGGAGTTCTTTATGGGGTGGAGCGGGATGGGTTACATTTGCCATACCCTGCTCTTACAATAGGCTGGAGGGGATATTTTGGGAGTAATATCCACCCCGCCCTCATCTGGGGTGAGTTACCACTCAGACCCTGGATGGGGCCCATTTCTCTCATATGGTGGAAGCTGTCTAGACACAGTACCTCGTGGGATAGCAAGGTGGATGCCAAGCGCGATGTAATGGGGCATGCCTTGGCATTAGATTCTGCTGAACAACTGTAGGTTTAGGTTTAAATTACTGAGGCATTTGAGATTCTTCTATCGTGCCATGACACATTTTCATGTATAATGTAAATGTTATCATTTGTTGGTATTGTAAATAGATTGGATATGAGAGGAGAGACAAGGTCTTTATAGCTGGCAGAACCATATATCTCACCAGTGGTATAGGCAAAAGGTTCGATACTGGAGGAGGTTCTTTGCTTGAATTACAGGATGCCAATAGTATTGTGGTCAGGGTATCCAATATGCTAACCAGGCTTGCGGGGAGACTCCTGGCAGGTATCATAGTTTGCTAGTAGTAGCTACAACCATGTATTATGATTTTAAGTATGATATTATAATAGAGTACTTGTGTATTTTGGACTATGTAATGAATAGTTTAAGACTAACTTATATACACTGTTGTTTCTACCCTAATTTTGCCAAGGCTGGAGGCCCACTAGGTATAGATGTTCTTACGCTATTGCAAAAAGGGACTAAAACAGGAAATAGGCGTAGGATTATTGATCTAGCCACACCAGCAGGATTCAATCAGCATGATTTTGAAGAATACTTTCTAAAAGCTTGTTTAGCAACGAATCTCGCCTTTAATTGCTCAAACAATCTTGCCTTTCATCGTGTCTTCAAGTACATTCATCCTAGAGTTGAAATCCCCAGCCCAACGACATTAACACGGCATTTGAAATGGCTGGGAAAGTCAACAGTGGATGATATTTAAAGATCTCTATCTGCTGCAGGAAAGATTTCTGTGGCAGCCGATACATGGACTTCACTGAACAAACTTGCATTTATAATAATGGTGGCTTATTGGATCTCGGATAGGTGGCATATGAAGGAGGGGCTAATTGGGTTCAAGGAAATCAGGGGTTCTCATACCGGGGCTAATATGGCAGGGATAATTAATAATGTTCTAGCCAGATACGGGATGCAGGATAGAATTCTGGGTTTCACTACTGATAGTACCAGCAATAACCAAACGCTCACGGAAGCCTTAAACAATGCTTGGAGTTTACTACTGGTTGAATGGTGTCAATTGGAAAATCATATTGCATGTATAGCCCATGTTGTTCAGCTTATCCTCAGTGCATTTATGAGTTCGATCAGGATGAAATCGTGGGATGGTCATATGCTGTCTGGCTTTAAGGCGGGCTATATCCAGAAGGTTATGAGATTGGATAATGACTTTCACAAAACAGTAGAAAAGGTAATGTGTCTAAGATCTCATAGCCTAGCACCTATATTACAAATGCATATGCACAAATTCATCCACACAAATTCATATGCACAAATTCATATGCACAAATTCATATGCACAAATTCATAAGCACAAATTCATATGCACAAATTCATACGCACAAATTCATACGCATAAATTCATACGTACAAGGTCATACGCACAAGGGTATATGCACAAATTCATTGTTCCAAATTGAATGAGCGCCAATATGAAAGTAGAACCAAGTGTTTTCCCTATCATTCCCACCTAAGATACCTTTAGTCAGAGATAATGCTAATAATAGTTTATAGCATCAGAAAATGGGTATTGCAGTTGGTGCTTCACCTCAACGGCATCAACAGTTCATCAAGATACAGAATAACCGGGATAAGATCCCTACAACACGACTTTATGATGTCAAAACACAGTGGAACTCAACTCTAACTATGTTGGAGAGATCTGTACGGCTACAGGAATTCACCAAGGACTGGTTACAAACCGATGCTGAGTTTACCCCTTTCTGGTCAACACTGGAGGGGTGGGGCAGATTGAACACATCTTGGAGGTAGTACTTCAACCAATACGATTTTGGACTTTGTGGAAGTCAAAAACACGTGACGTCATCATTCAAGGTCATCGAGTGTTTCAAGTGTATCAAGATATCTTTGATCATTTGGAAATGCCAATTTCCAAGTTAGAACAGAAGCGGATGCAATGGAAGGTTGATATTCGTGAGGGCCTAGTAAAAGCTAAATTGAAGGCAGCCTCTTACTATGGTAAAACGGAAAGTCCAAAAGGTATTCTGTTCGGCATTGGAACTTGCCTAAATCCCTATTGCAAAGTCAACCTTTTTCGAGAATGGGATCTTGATGCTAGTGGGGAGACTGAGTATGAGAAGTCAGATAAAAAGGAGTTCATAGCATAGTATGATCTGTACTATGCACCAATAAATAATCAGGGACCTGAGATGTCAATTCCACGGAGTGGTCTGAACTTGTTGTAATGTGGCACTGGTTGTCACAAGCTTCCTGATAACATCAAACAAGGAGCACTCTGAACTTATGTGAGGAGATGCGAGTCGTGGTTTGAGGGTTGTTTGGGATGGAGGAAAGAATGTTACGGATTGCAAAGGATGGGGCCCCCAGATGTCATGGGTATCTTCTAGCCTGAGGTTGGCCATTATGTAGTATATAGATATCATCTGCTTTTGTTGTCGGAGGAGGGAGATGAAGTCAATCAACCTTTCACAATTCTCACTACAAGACATTCAAACTCTTTATTGAAACGCATCACAAAATTCTCTATTTACTTCAGGTTATGAGCCGGGGCGCTCGCTGATAGTTCAAAAAGCCTCTGATCATAAAAATCACGATTTACCTCTCTGTTTATCCTATCGTTGTCTGGTACAGCGAATCGTTTTAAACTTGTCACTCTATCTGATAATCGACCTGCTTCTGAAATGGTCAATCAAGATCTCACTACTTCCTCTATCAACAATGCTGAAGCGCCGAATTCTGCTATGCAAAGTAATGTGATGTATTGATGCAAGTATGGCGAATTCCCAAAGCGCAACGACTTGAACGACTCTCAGTGGCGAAAGCATATGGAGGTTGTCCTGCGGGCAGAGGATGTATTCGAGCTCACAATTGGAAACGAAAACCCTCCCACCGATAACCAACAAATCCAGCTTGTGAAATACCGTCATCGCAAGGGCAAGGCAATCCCTTTGATGTTCGAATCATGTACTACGAGTGCCCAACAGTACCTTCATGGTCTGAGAGATCCTAGCGAGATGTGGACACTCTTCGCAGAGAAGCTGAACACTGTGGCTTCGAGAGCTGGTTGTATGTCGAGACTTGGTCAGTTCTCACAAGCTCGTCCCATCCCTGGAAAACCTATCACAGAATATATATCTACCTTGCTCTACTTCAGAGATCAGCTGTCAGGAACAGAAGAGCCTATCACGGAGTCGGCATTTATCTCGCACCTACTCATGACCCTTCCTGCATCGTTTGATATGTTTAGTGATATTCTTCTAACTCAGCAAACCATTGATGAACTGATCATTAAAGTAAAAGAAACCGAAGACACCCTGAACACCCATCAGGCTGATTACCGGAGCACCAATACGAGTAGCAGACTCACCAATCCGAAAGCCTTAATGGCTCGAGCGTATACCCATCTTGGATGTTTTCGCGGCAGAGGAAGAGGGGGAAGACAGTCTGGCGGAAGAAGGGAGAATAATCTTTCTTGTTGGTACTACAACAAGAGAGGACATAGGCAAGAGAATTGCAATACGAAGAAGAAGGTGGAGGAAGCTCGGGTGGATAGATTGTCAAGAAGAAGTAGGAATAGCGAAACAAGAAACAGTGAGAGAGCTGGTGCTGGTTACGCTTTAGTTCAAGCTTTGCTTGCCCGTATTAGTGGTAATACAGCGAATACCGACCGGATAATTGACTCCGGAGCATCTCACCACCCCTGCCGAAATCGACCTCTCTTTACCAGCCTCAAACATCTTCCAAAACAAGTTCTGGTCCACCTTGGAGACAAGCCTACCGTTCCTGTGATTGCGATTGGTTCAATCCACCTCCAGCTTCCGTCGAGGATATTATTGATCAAAGCCTTATTCGTTCCGCGACTACAAACATCTTTAATGTTGGTGAGCCAGTTATCAAAGATGTACAAAATTACCTTCAAGAACTCGGTCTGCCTTCTTGACAACTGTAACCTCGGATCGCTTACGGGTGGGATTTATCGCTTTGTACCTACAAGATCGAAACCCGTTGTGGTCAACAGTATAGTCCCATCAGCACAAGCCAAGTCAGCCGTCATGCCATCTATCGACCTATGGCATCAGAGATTAGGGCACCTCAGTTACCAAATACTGAGTACTCTGTTACCGCCGGCAGCTTATAGTGGAAGCGCAGTGACAGGATCTCTACCTTGTGATATGTGTATAAAGGCGAAGCACCAGCGCAGGGTTGAGAGGGGGCCTGCTCAGCGAACGACTCGTCCGTTCGAACTACTTCATTCTGATCTGTGCTGTCCTATATCCCCGGAGTCAGCTTCAGGGCTACATTATTTCATCCTGTATATTGATGATTTTTCTCGCTTCACCAGGGTTTACTTTCTTCGAACTAAAACCCCGGTTGAGGTAGTGTCAGTCTTTCAGGAATTGAAAGCTCGAGTGGAAAAGCCCTTCCCCGATTATCCAATGATTAGGTTTCGTTGCGACAATGGCAAGGGCGAATACGATAACAGCTTATTTCGTGGAATCCTGCGAGTGTCATGTATATCATTTGAACATTCACCACCTTACACGCAATACAAGAACGGAGTTAGTGAGAAGATGATCTGTACTATTGTTACGAAAGCCCGGGCATTAATTTTAGACTCATGTTTGAGCGATGAGTTCTGGGCTGAAGAGGTGAATACTGCTGTCTATCTCCATGCACGGTCCCCATCACGAGCAGTTGATGGTCTTACATCTTATGAGAAACTGTTTGGAGTCAAACCGGAACTGGGACATCTTCGTCGGATCGGCTGTACTGCCTATAAGCTTATCCCCAAGGCACAGAGAGAGGGAAAGTTCGGAGAACGGGCCAAGAAATGTGTGTTTCTCGGATATGTTCATGAGACGGTGAAGATCTGGCGCCTATGGGATCCTTAAAGCAAGAGAGTGATTCAAGCATCTGATGTTCGCTTCGTAGAAGCAGAGATTATGGGAGAACGCTGGGTTGGCAATGAAGAAGAGTTGGAGATACTCAAATCTTGCATCCCAGATAACATGCCACTTGAGAGCGAAGAGGCTGTTCCTGTCGATGACATTGTTATTCCCACAGATTCTACTGGTTGCATAGTCAATGTGGTTGACCAGGCAGCTATCGCGGATAGTGTGATAAGACCTGTGAATCTTAGTCCTCTTCCGGAAAGACCAAGGAAGGCAGTCACTATTGAGAGTGACCTAAGGCCTGGGAACCCGCCAGCACCAGTATTGCGACGTTCAAGTCGCAGCGGGGGCTTGACTCAAGCGCATAGGGCAATGCTTGAGTCTGGAGCTAGTGATTATGCAGAAAGTGATGCGCTTAGCTACCGGGAAGTTCGCATGGAAAGTCACTATGCTGAATGGAAAGACGCCATGGGCGCAGAGTTCAGTTTCCTTAATGAGAACAAAACCTGGACATATTGCTCCACGGTCCCAGTTGGCGCACATCCGATCGGATGTAAGTGGGTCTATGTATTGAAGACCAATCCTGATGGAAGTCCCCGTTTTAGAGCGTGATTAGTGATAAAGGGATATGAACAGACAGACATCTGTGAGACCTTTGCCCCTGTTGCGAAGTTAGTCAGTTTACGCATGATTCTAGCACTTGCTGCTTTGAATGGGTGGGAGGTTGACCACATAGATGTGGTAACTGCGTTCTTAAATCCTGCTGTCAATGACGATATCTACATATTCTTGCTGGACGGTATAGACTGGCTTGACTCAAGGAAGCCTGCTAGAACAACTGTTTGTAAACTCAATAAGGCTCTCTAGGGGCTTAAGGAAGCGCCGCGACTCTCGTATCGACATATCGATGAGTTTCTACTATCTGCGGGATTCAGAAAATCAAGCAACGACCCAGATCTCTATGAGTCCATCGATGGTGAGCTTCTTCTAATACTATACGTGGAGGATTTATTGCTTTGGCGAAGCATCGCGACTGAATCTATCAGGCCAAATCCTTGCTTCATTCCGGGTACCGAATGAATGATTTAGGTCTAGCAAGGCAATTTCTCGCGTTAGAAATCAATCGCCTGCCAAAGGGAAATCTCAATCTACATCATACACGATTCATTCTGAAAGTTCTACAACGCTTTGGCATGCAAGACTGTAACGGAGTCCATACCCCGATGGAAACAGGAAGGCAGTTACTACCTGGGAATCCTGATCATCTACTTGTTGAACCACGTGAGTATCAATCCCTGGTTGGTAGTCTAATGCACATAGCTGTCGGAACTCGACCGGATCTTGCCTTTACTATAGTAGCATTAAGCAAGTTTAACACCAAGCCGACCACGGATTGTTTCCTTGCGGAAAGCGGGTCCTACGATACTTGAAACAGACTATCCGAATGGGTCTGGTATATGGTACAGTCGATAGTTTGATAGGGTACACAGATTAAGACTTTGCCAGTGACTTGAATGACTGAAAATCTACATCAGGTTATGTTTTCACCCTGGCCTGTGCGGCAGTATCATGGAAATCTAAAAAGCAATGCCTAGATTCACTATCGTCAACGGAAGCCGAGTATATAGGTTGTTCAGAAGCCACACGAGAAGCAATCGGGCTTCGTCGGCTTTACCACGAAATCATTGATGGGCAATCAGATACGAATAAGCCATCTATACAGCTTCTGCTCTCCGACAGTCAAGGAGCAATCTGTCTGGCCACCACACCGCAATTTAATGACTGAACCAAACACATTGACGTCAAATACCACGTCGTCCGAGATGCCTACACCCAGGGCCTGATCAACCTCACCTATTTACCCACCAGTGATATGACGGCAGATATCATGACGAAAGCCTTACCACGAGATACACATCAATGGCATGTGAGGGGAATGGGATTGATAGAGGAGGATTAAGGGATGCGAAAGGGAAGTCTTACGAGCTAGTATTTCCTATAGAGGAGAGGATATACGGGATGATGAGAACTTTTCTTCAAGTTATTTACTATGTACGGGACACTCTTTTTCCTAGCCACAGTCTTGGGCAGGTTTTTTAACGAGGTCCAAGTCACCGATATCTTTGTTTTATTTTCTTTATCTTTTACTTTGTCTTTCCTTCAATTCGGTGGGAGGTTATCTGGAAGGGTGGGAGTGTTGTAATGTGGCACTGGTTGTCACAAGCTTCCTGATAACCTCAAACAAGGAGCACTCTGAACTTATGCGAGGAGATCCGAGTAGTGGTTTGAGGGTTGTTTGGGACGGAGGAAAGAATGTTACGGATTGCAAAGGATGGGGCCCCCAGATGTCATGGCTATCTTCGAGGTTGGCCATTATGTAGTATATAGATATAATCTGCTATTGTTGTCGGAGGAGGGAGATGAAGTCAATCAACCTTTCACAATTCTCACTAAAAGACATTCAAACTCTTTATTGAAACGCATCACGAAATTCTCTATTTCCTTCAGAACTGTCGATCCAAACACCATTACTCTCCGAGAAACTGAGCAGTTATCTTGAGTGAGGCACTAGTGTACCTCAAAACTAATGCTGAGATTGAGCCGGCGGAGCCAGACCCTGTGGTCACAGATCCTACACGTGAGGCCTGCCTTGCTGGGACTTTTTACAAGGCTAATATACTGGAGTGGTGGAACTTAATGCAGGAAGATTCCCCAATTTAGGTCGGATGGCAAGGGATATTCACGCTGTTCAAGGCGGTAGTGTTCGAGTAGGGCGGGCTTTTAGCATGGCAAGAGATGTGATTCCCTATTGGCACTCATGACTCAAAAGCAGTACAATTCGATCTTCAATGCTAGTAGAATCCTACGAGAATGAAGAATTAAGAAGAGAGCTAGCAGGTCATGATAGTGAACAGGAGGCAGAAAAACTCGAAGAAATGGCTGCTGCAGAGGATTATCGTTATTGGGCTGATAAGAAGGAAGAAAGCATAGAGAACGATAATGGCTGTATCTCCGATGATAACGAATCACACAAGAAGGAGTCTGAATGGTCTTGGGTTGACCAACATGGCAGGTGAGCATTTGGAAGAGAGCCAAAGGCTATACTACCTGAGCATGAATTGGTTGAATCTCAATATGCACAGCCTGGACCACCTCGAAACCAAGGTGTAGATCAAATGAGAGGCTCTGAGGAATCACATCCTGAAGAAAGAATCTGGGATTGTAGTGTCAACATGAATGTTGCATCCAACACTGATGAGGAGGAAGGATCGCAAGAGGGTAACTTGAAGGCGGAGATTCCCGGTGAAGGACTAAGGGATCTTGAACGTATTGACCAACAGGGTGATGAAAACGCTGGCTGCATACCAGGCTCAAGGGGCCACCTGGAGGAGGATTGTTCAGAGGGGAAGGCCATATCGGAAACCGCTGATTCACAACCGGTTATACCTGTACCCCGCAGAAGTGACCAGACAGGAACTAATACCATGATTTGAGTTCCACCCAGGAAGCGTGCCGGAACTTGGGGGAAAGAAAAGAAAAGATCCCGTTTGCACTAAGGTCATTTCATGTAAAATAATTATAAATACATAGAATTTGACTGTGTAATTGAAAAGAGATTTTTACTATCCTCTAAGTTATTCTAGTAGCCAAGACATGCCAAGAAGGTGTCAAGTCAACAATGTATACTGTGGTGAATGACAAGCCCTCATGGATTGATTAGGAAATGCCCCATATAATCAGGGAAGTGCATGTGGGATCGTGTCACAAATTCTGACTTAGCCAATCTGTTTTCACATGACTAATCAGTTATTAGTCATCCCCTGTTTATGTTTTTATACTATGACGTCGTTTGACTCAAAGTTCTTACATGACTGAGCACTTGCGAGTCATCGTTTGATTATAATTGATTAATGGTTTCATGACTCACGATGGTGACGTCATATGATGTAATGACTTTCGCACATGACTCATATTATGAGTCATGGGTTTCACGCATGTGACTCATTTGAGCACATGACTTGGTTTATGAGTTATGATTGGTTAACGGAATGTTGCGCGATGACTCATGTGAGTCACCGATGGGTTTCGCGCTATGACTCACTATGAGTCATAGAGGATTATGTAGCGCGAGGTGATGAGTCACCAGGGATAGGGTTGTGAGAAGATGCCTATATAAGGCGCTTGGTTCCGACGAAGGGATGGGCACGCTTCTCGCAAACTCTTTCCCCCTCCCTACATTTCACATACGATCTCAACTTTACCCCGCTTTGCGTCCGGATCAAACCCCTCGCCCACTTTTCCTCCCCCGTTCGTCGCCATGGCGGACCCCCATAGCCTCCCCCCAGGGAACGCAGCCTTTGGTAGGCTATCGGCCCTCAACTCCCCCCTCCCATCTCGTTCAGGTACTCCCTCGACAGACTTCCCCGTCGAATTCATGATGAGGCAACTCGCCCAGGCGAGGAGCGCCCTCAGGCTCAGCAACCAGGACTTCCCGGATCTCAGACCAGACGCGCAGGCCGGCACCCTCCCCATTGAATCCATCACGATCGTTCTCCTGTCCCAGCTCGTCCAGGGCCTCGTGACAGTCTCACACGAGCTGAGCGGGGTAACCCAGGCGGTCGCAACCATCTCCGAGGAAAACGAGAACCTCAGGGAGGAGCTCCATGACATCTCGTCCCAACTCGCGAACCTCCCCCACACCCAAGAACAACAAACCGCTCCGGGGATCGCCGATCTCCAAGCATCCATACGTGACCTGTCACATCGTGTGTCAGCCCCGACCCCCGCCCCCTTAGTGCCGGCCGCCCCCCCACAGAGGAACCCCCAGCCCCCTGCAACTGCCGGCCTCCCCCCTTCAAGGAAAGGGAAAGAAAGGGCCCGTGCACCACCCACATCTCCCTCAGCCGTGGCTGAAGACCCTAAATACCTCATACCTTTCTACGATACGAGGCTTGGCAAGGCGTTCGGGGACCCCGAGAAGTACGCCAGGCTCTATCCCAACTCATACGAGGCCGGGGAATTCCGGAAATGAAGGTACGACCTCGACTCCTTCACCCCAGGCCACCTCCACCCCGACGTCCACCCCTCCCCCTCCTATGCGCAAGCTGCCTCCGGCTCAGGCTCGGGCGGCAAGGGCAAAAGCAAAGCTGGGAAGCCTCCTTCCCCCCAACAAGTTGCGAGTGCGACGGCCCCTCCTGTTAAAAAGGGGCCTCCCTCCCTCCCAGGTGCCCAACGACGCTTCTTTGCTCCTCGCCAGTCCCCGTCACCTCACCCAGACGCTCTCACCATTGCTGCCACCTTTCCCGACATCGCCGCTCGCGTCCTCCTCGAATCGAACTGCCTCCTCCCCCTCGGCTTCTCCGCCACTGTTAACCCTCGTGGCTCCATCTCTCTGACCGTCACCGACACAGCCACCCCCGCCGCCTCGTACGCCCCTTACTTCGACTCCCTCACCAGGGCCCTCAACCAGTCCTTCCCAGTAGGGAACAACCCCTGGTGCACCCTCGTCCTCGCCCCCACAGCCGTTCAATTAGCCATCCACGGCCTCCCCCTACGGTTCCTCCCCCAAGATGAAGAGGAACTCTTCCAATATATCCGGCAAGCAATCCTCAATGACAAAGTGACCCAGATTCTCTCAGCCAGGTACCTTAACCCTAGCAGAGATTCTAGGGAGACTAAGCAGGCCACTTCGGTGGTTATCACCGTCGACCCCCTCAACGTTTCGGCCCTTACTTCAGGGGTCGTCATCCTCTCTCAGAAACGCAAGGTCGAACTTGCCTTCTCCTCCTCCCGAACCTCCCAGTGTAGAAACTGCTGGAGATACGGACACGCCCATCAACGATGCCCCGCCACCCACCCCACGTGCCCCATCTGTGCGCTTCATCATACTCGCGCGGCTCACAGATGCCAGAATCCGACCTGCCCCAGGAGCGGGAACAATAAGCCAGTCCCATCCTGTTGTCCGACCTCGCCCCCCCATTGCTATAACTGCGGTGGTGACCACACTGCCACATTCAGGGAGTGTCCGGCTAGACCTCCCCCGCCTGTCCCAACCAGAACCAACTCGCCTGCCCCCGGGCCAACCGGTCAAGACCCCATGGATTTGGCGGTCGATGGCGGCCCGACATCCACTACTCCCCCGCCCGGGGAGGGTCCCGATGAGGTGGACCTAACAACCCCCAGGCAGCCTCCCCCAGCCGGGCCATCTACGCGCCCTGGCACTACTCATGGTTTCGGTGGTCCTCTCCCCCTGGAGGAACCAAGCCCTTCCCCTGCACCTCGCGATCGTCGGGTTCGTCCCGGTAATGAATAACCGACCCACACCTCCTCACCAGGGTCAAGGGCCGGCCCCTGCCCCTACGCTTCTCTCCATCGTTCAACATAACTGCCTTGGGAGCTGGAATGTTTTTCTTTCTTTGTTTGAGTCGTTCAAAGAAGCGACCACCTACCCTTCGATAGTCCTTTTGCAGGATCCACCTGTCAACAAGGCTCACCTTCCTTCCTTTAACGGTTTTAAGTCCTTTTTTCCCCCGGTTAGGAAGCCACGCGTGGCTGCCTACCTTCATATGTCTTTTCTTTCCAATTACACGATGCTCCCCAGGTTCAAAGGGGCGGATGATGTCCTCGCCCTCGACATGTCCTCCAACGAGCCTCTCTTTAACACCGACTTCCACTCATTCAGGATTATCAATGCTTACTCCACCAACACTGCTGACCATAGGGTCCACTCCGTTTCACCAGAAGTCCTTTTCCCCAATCTTGGGTTTCCCCTCTTAGTCTTGGGCGACCTCAACATCCACAACCCCCTCTCGGACCCCCTACGCCACCTCTCATGTCGGGAAATTTCGTCCTCGACTCCCTACTTTGAGAAAGCGGCAGAGTCCGGTTTCGCCCGCCTGAATCCCCCGGGTGAGTACACGAGGTTTCCCCTAGTGGGCACCGCTCGCCCCTCGGTCATAGATCTCTCCTTTGCAAACCCCCCCCTCCTCCCTCTGGTTAAGAGTTGGGAAGCTTCTCTCCCCTCAACAGGTTCCGACCACATACCAATAACAATCACCCTCCCCGCGCCCTCCCTGAACCAAAAACCCCCGCCCCCACGCTGGGCAGACACGGACTGGGAAACCCTGGACTCGATCGTTAAGGCTTTCAAGGTCCCAGCCGTACCCCCATGCCCCACACCCCCGCAACTGGACGAATGGATGTCGGAGTCGCTGAACCGGCTGGTAGCTCTCCTCAAGGAACACACGCCTGTGTCCAGGCCTTCCCACCACTCCAAACCTTGGTGGACCCCACACCTTTCTATCCTCCGTCGTGAGTATCACAAGGCAGCAAGAGCGGCCAGGAAACACGACTCACCACACATGCGGGAAATTGCCGGCTCCTCCAAGGCGGGGTACTTCAAGGCGATCAAGGCCGCTAAAAGCAAACACTGGTCCTCATTCCTGCTGACCGCTACCCCTCAGAGCCTTTGGACGGCCAAGAGGTTCGCCTATGGGCGGGCCCAGCCGCGTTTCCCCTCCCTGCCAGGGGCCGAGACCCCACAACAAATGAACAGTGTTCTTCTGGAACACTTCTTCCCCCCCAAGGAACCCTTCTCCCCGCCACCTAGGCTCAGGCCAAACAGGTCAGCACCCCCCCTAACGACGGACGAGATAGCCCCGGCTCTCTCAAAGTGCTCCGCGACGTCGGCCCCAGGCCCGGACGGGATCCCCTACTCCACCTGGAAACAGGTCAACAAAATCAACCCCTCAATCCTCCTCCACATACTTTCCCCGCTGGTCCTCCGGGGGTACCACCCCGCGTCGTTGAAGAGCTCGAATGGAGTAGTGCTCGACAAGCCAGGGAAGCCCTCCTACGAATCACCCTCATCCTTCAGGATTATCGTCCTGATCCGAACAATCTCAAAGGTCCTCGAGAGGATCATTGCAGCCCGACTACTTGCGGCAGCCCGGCTCAGGGGACTGTTGCACCCCAACCAATGCGGTTCGCTCCCTGGGCTCAGCACGTATGACGCGTGCCTCACCCTCGCCAACGACGTCAGAACCCTACACAGACCCCGTCTAAAGGTCTCCTCCCTGTTTCTTGACATAAAAGCAGGGTTCGACAACGTCGACAACAACACTTTGGCCCGCATCCTGAGGGAGGGCGGGATACCCTCCTACCTGGTCTCCTGGGTTTCGTCCTTTCTAGGCGAGCGAAGCTGCACCCTAATTTTCCAGGGGGCACCAGGGACCCCAGCCCCAGTCAACGTCGGCGCTCCTCAGGGCTCCCCGATCTCCCCGCTCCTCTTCCTTCTCTACGTTGCGCCACTGCACTTCGGGATCCCTCGGGGATTGATGATATCGTATGTGGACGACTTCGCCCTCACAGTTGCTTCCCTTTCCTACCGTGGCAATATCCGCCGGCTCCAGGACCTGTTCGACAAGCTTGAAAGAAAGGCGGCCCGTTTAGGCGTCTCCTTCTCAGTTGCGAAGACAGAACTAAGCCATTGGAGGACACCCAGCCAGAGGCACTCGCCAAAGTGCATCGCGCCTATCCAAATCAAAGGGGAATTGTTTCACCCTGGAAACTCCATCCAGTGGCTCGGGTACTGGTTCACCCCGGCCCTTGACCCCGCTGCACATTTCTCGCGCCGCCTTGCCCTTGCCCAAGCTGCGTTCGCCCTCATTCGCCGCCGTAGCCCGCCCGGGGCGGGCCTCCCCCCGTACCTATGCCACAGATTGGCCACGTCGCTCGTCGCCCCCATCCTGCTCTACCGGGCGGACCTGTTTACACCTAGTGTGGGTACGACGGTCCGCCTCGATACATTCTGGCGCCAGGTCCAGAGGTGGACCACAAACTGCTTCTCAGCTACACCCACAGGGATACTTTCGGTGGAGTCTTGCCTCCCGCCCATCTCCCTCATGATCACCCACCGGCAGAGGCTGGCGGCGCTCAGGGTAGTCTGCTCCCCTCCAAGCTTAAATCCGGCAACAGCCCGCCTCCACCCCTCATTCCCTTCACTCTCGGTCCACCGGGCACCTGATTTCTCGCGGGCCATAACCCGAGGCCTGTCGTCCGTGTACCTCCCCCTGCACTGGAAAAAGCCCCGACCTGTTCCACCGATAAGAAACCACCTGCCGGTGGACGCGGTGGCTCACCGAACAATACCCTTCACCCTTGGGCAATCTCGGATGCCCATGATCAACTCCCACCTTGTGTGCCCGACCCCCGTCCTCCCGCCCCAGTCCTTGATGGACAGTACCTATTCCGCCCTAAAGAACAGGATTAGAGAGAGACTCCTCGTGGAGTGGGCCTCCCTTTTCCCGACCCCGGGGTACTATCTACACCCTCCCACGCTACAACCGAGGCCTTTCATGGGCTTGGGTAAGTTCGTCGCCGGAAGAATTCACCAGATGAGGGCCGGGAAAAGTTACCTGGCCGCCCACCCGACCTGGAGGTCCTGCGATGCCGACACCTCCTGCCCCCGCTGCGGCTTGGAACCTGAAACCTTCGAGCACGCCATCCTATATTGCCCCTCGAGACAGCACAGCAGGTCGCGCCTCCTCCACGGCGTTTCTGATGTCGGTCCCGGGGCCCGACTCTGGTCATCCCTCCCACTGCTAAAAAGGCTGGCCACCTACATAGGCGTAACCTCCACGGGATTTCCCCCCACCATGTTCCCGCCCACCACCCCCCCTTCTTCCCCCCCGCTTCTTCTCTCCCCCCCCCAGGGTAACCCCTCCGGTTTTTCGTGTTTTTTCGTTGGCTGAGGTTTAGGGTCGTTGGGTTATATTTCCTTACTTTACTTTATGTAGGCTTTCCTTGCTAGACGACTAAGTTGTTGGTTGTACTTTCCTTGTTATATGTGGCCAATGGCCCGGCGGAGGAGAAACCTGCGCGATAGTGGATATTTACTGGTGCCGTGACTTTCTTTTGTTATATGTTTTGATTTATAGGTTTTGTTCTCTCCATAGCTAGCGCTGCATGAGGCTTTTTGTACCTAAAAACAATGAACGCATGATTACAAAAAGAAAAAAAAAAAAGAAAAAAACGACCAAGGGATGGGTACGAACCATCTCTCCTCCACCTCCGGCCATTGAAATCTCGACACCAAGGGAAATCATCGTCACTTTCCCCCACCCACCTCTCTTCTCCCACGATGGCTACTGCCTAGGAGTTGACGTTAAGCCATCTACCCTCCTCCTCTGTGGCCTCGGCCTCCCCTCCTTGGGGTTCTTGTTCCCGTTTGTCGTTGACACCCGCTCATGATGTTCGGTTCTCCCCCTTACCCCGCACTTCCTTCGCACCTCACTTCGGATTGTGCACGGTCGGAAAGCTTCTCGCTAGGCTCACGGTCGGCGTTACGGTGTCGGACTCTCGGTCAAAGTAAGCCCCGGCTTGCTGGGCTTGTACCTCTGATGGGGAAAGCCTCGGTTAGTAACATCACGGTCTCGTCCCGGTCTCGTCGTTGTCCCAAAAGCCCTTGCTATGGCCCGTTTGTCGGTTGTGGCTAGCCCGTTCGCGATCCTTTCTCTACCCCCCTCCCGGCCCCGTCCGCTGGCATCGTACTGCCCTATAAGCTGGCACCTTACTGCTAGAAACTCCTCCCCCGGCTGGCACCCAACTGCTCCCCCCCCTCTGGCTGGCACCCTACTGCTACTCACCGGCTGGCACCCTACTGCTCACCTTCCTGGCTGGCATCCCCTCTGCTCGGTGGCTCCGCTCGCCCTCCTCCCCCTCCGATCGTTCGGCCCTTCCTCGGTTACGCCTAGTCGTGGTATAGCACTGCCTCCGTGGCTCTGTCCAACGCTTGGGAACGATGTAATGACCTGTCCGACCGTACATCATGGTTTTTGGTGGGCCCTCAACCTATGAGTTTTCCCGTGTCGGCGATCATCTATCCTCTCCCGCGGGCCCCAAAAGGGCCTTAGAACAGCCGTCGTTTCTTTTCTTTTGGGGAGCATGCTGAAGGGGTTGGGTCTCTCTACCTGTATGTTTCTATGTATTGTTTCCTTACGTGTCTGGGGTATATTATGTTAGGTGCTAGGCGGGGGAGACTTTTCCTATGGACTCGGGGTGTTTGATTTTTCCCATGACGAGGTGAAGCGGGCGGGATGAGGTTTGCTTATAGGTTTTTTATCTCCATAGCTAGCGCTGCATAAGTCTTTTGTACCTTTAAACATAATAACGAATTGATTACAAAAAAAAAAAGAAAAGAAAAAAAAACAACCAAGGGATGGGATCTTTATGCAACCATCTAAGTAATACAACACTTGGATACTGGAGCACGGGCCAAGCCCCTTGACAGTGACCTTCCCATGGTGCAAGATATACAAACCTATTACTCTGCTTCTTACGCAGACCTCTACGGCTCAAACACGAGCACCTAGTCCTCTAGCGATTGGACTTTGTACCTTCCGGTCTTATAGCGACAAGGCTTTCTCCAACGAGACTATGAAGATAGTCAACGATCACGATATGCACTACGATTAGTCGTTCCCCGTTTAACGAAACACCGACGGGAATGTGTTTGTTACATTTGGTTGCGTCTTAAACCTACGAATGCTGAACGACTACACGAACGAAAAGAAAGACAACAACTGGAACTCTTTAGTGAGACATTCTAGTTACGACCAACGACAGGAAAAGAAAGCAGAAAAGACCCATGAATCAACTCGGTATCACCTTTGAACCAAAGGAAACAGAAGGGGAAAATATGGAATTTTTTTTTCACCCAGCACGATTCGAGCATGAATCCCAGAGGGGAAGGGGGGTGACCGGGGAGAGAGGGGGTTGTCGGCTGTGGGTCCAGCCGATGGTGCGAGAGGAGCTAGAGGGAAAAGGGATTTGGAGACAAATACCTTTAACCATAGGTTCCTCTGTACGAGACAAGCAAAGATACGATCAAAGCGAAGACGAGAAACAGATGGAACCTATCATCATCAAGTCAACACATAGGTTCCTCTGTACGAGACAAGCAAAGATACGATCGAAGCGAAGACGAGAAACAGATGGAACCTATCATCATCAAGTCAACACATAGGTTCCTCTGTACGAGACAAGCAAAGATACGATCGAAGCGAGGACGAGAAACAGATGGAACCTATCCTCATCAAGTCAACACATAGGTTCCTCTGTCTGAGACAAGAAAAGATACGATCGAAGCGAAGCCGAGAAACAGATGGAACCTATCATCATCAAGTCAACACATAGGTTCCTCTGTACGAGACAAGCAAAGATACGATCGAAGCGAAGACGAGAAACAGATAGAACCTATCATCATCAAGTCAACGCATAGGTTCCTCTGTACGAGACAAATGAAGATACGATCAAAAAGAGACGAGTCGCAAGGAACCGATACCACGACAATCCAACCATCTTACTATCTGCACAGGATGGCAATTCCTCGAGAACCATAGGATCGAGGAACAGAAGCAGGGAAAACAAAAAATGACCATCGAAAAAATGGGAATCTTTTTTTACCCTTAAGAGGCAGTAGCCTTGTGGGACCAAGGCTGAAGGGGGAGGGGACCTAAAATGGCTCGAATACGAAAGATACCAGACACATGGATCCTCAAAATCCATGCAATAGTACTCAAGGATTCTCGCCAAAAGCACAACACGAGGAAATTGGTTGCAAGACACGACAAGACGAAGCTCAGTATACTCGAACATCAAAGGTGGTGGGAGAGGAGGTCAAAAACGAAATGAAACGCGCGAAACAAAAAGACACGACAAGAGGAAGCTCAGTATACTCGAACATCAAACGTGGTGGGAGTGGAGCTCAAAACGAAAAGAAACGGTCGAAACAAAAAGACACGACAAGACGAAGCTCAGTATACTCGAACATCAAACGTGGTGGGAGAGGAGCTCAAAAACGAAAAGAAACGCGCGAAACAAAAAAGTCACGACAAGACGAAGCTCAGTATACTCGAACATCAAACATGGTGGGAGAAGAGCTCAAAAACGAAAAGAAACGCTCGAAACAAAAAGACACGACAAGACGAAGCTCAGTGTACTCGAACATCAAACGTGGTGGGAGAGGAGCTCAAAACGAAAAGAAAGGCTCGAAACAAAAAGACACGACAAGACGGAGCTAAGGAATAAGGTATCCAGAAGAAAGGAAGATCAACAGTTGGAAACATCAAGGCCAAACGGCGAGTACTTTTGGATCTCTTGAGAGACCAGAAAGGAATTGATTTCCCGACCGAAGGATTACGACGCAATTCTTCTGATAAGAATTATCCGATGCAAGAGCATCATACGACATGCAAGGCGACCGTACGATTACGACGCAATTCTTTTGATAAGAATGATCCGATGCAAGTGCATCATACAACATGCAAGGCGACCGTACGATTACGACCCAATTCTTTTGATAACAATTATCTGATGCAAGAGCATCATAAGACATGCAAGACCACCGTATGATCACGACACAATTCTTTTGATAAGGAATTATCCGATGCAAGAGCATCATACGACATGCAAAACAACGAAAGAAGACACACACACATCGAAGAAGGACAAAAAGAGTAAGGAACAAAGAAAGAGTTCAGGCGAAGATAAAAGGAGATCTTGCGAACACGAAAAGAATCACGAACAGCATCCTCAGGATAACATTCTCAAGACCAACGAATACCTTACAAATCGCACTTTTACCTTTTACACTTTCTTCTTCACCAGTACGACGAAACGACACGATATGAAAATGTCGTACAGCCAAGCAGCCTCAGCATCCTCCTCCTCCTCTGTGGGTTGTGCCTCGAAGGCACCCGCTGAAGCACCAACCACCCCTCATGCGGCCATGCACTGGAGTGCATGCTTCAACGATCGGTGCGACGTGCACCTAAGGGACACAGAGGGAGCCAACTGGTTCCCAAAGCAACCTCGACGAAACCAACCACGCCGACAAGCGAAAAAGGTCCACTGGGGTGAGCCAGCGGGCCTGGGCAACAAATGCGATGATATGGCGAAGTTCGTCGAGGAACTTCAAGAAGGAATAGAGAGGATGGAGAAAGAGATGGGAGACCTCCAGGACGAGAACCGGAGCTACAAGAGAAGATGTGTGGTGGCCAAAGAGTCGGCAAGAAAGGCGGGAATCGAGGCCCGACGGCGGGCATAAGACAACGTCGAACTCAAGATCCGAGTTCGACGAGTGATGAGCGAAGTGGCAGCCCTGGTGAGGGAGCTGGACCACGACAGCGAATACTCGGCGGCGGTGGGACTACCCCCAGCCCCTGAAACGAACGGATCCCCAGACCACGGGGACAAAAAGGACAAAAAGGACTCCGGCGTTATATCGGCCTAAAAAGAACAAGAAGAAGACCAGCAAACGAGAAGCTGGTGGATAAGTATTTAAATTGTTTATTTCCTTTGTGTTTGGAATTTGAAAAGTATGTTAATGTTTTATGTTTTTGAAAAGCATCGTGAGACCGATGCTAAGGGGGAGAGGAGCTAATGTCACAAATTCTGACTTAGCCAATTTGTTTTCACATGAATAATCAGTTATTACTCATCCCCTGTTTATCTTTTTATACTATGACGTCGTTGGACTCATAGTCGTTACATGACTGCGCACTTGCGAGTCATTGTTTGATTATAATTGATTAATGGTTTCATGACTCACGATGGTGACGTCATATGATGTAATGACTTTCGCACATGACTCATATTATGAGTCATGGGTTTCACGCATGTGACTCATTTGAGCACATCACTTGGTTTATGAGTTATGATTGGTTAACAGAATGTTGCGCGATGACTCATGTGAGTCACCGATGGGTTTCCCGCTATGACTCACTATGAGTCATAGAGGATTATGTAGCGCGAGGTGATGAGTCACCAGGGATAGGGTTGTGAGAAGATGCCTATATAAGGCGCTTGGTTCCGACCAAGGGATGGGACACGAACCATCTCTCCTCCACCTCCGGCGATTGAAATCTCAACACCACGGGAAATCATCGTCACTTTCCCCCACCTACCTCTCTTCCCCCATCATGGCTACTGCCTAGGGGTTGACGTTAAGCCATCTTCCCTCCTCTCCTGAGGCACGCCTGCCTCCCCTCCTTGGGGTTCTTGTTCCCGTTCGTCGTTGACACCCGCTCATGATGTTCGGTTCTCCCCCTGACCCCCCCCTTCCTTTGCACCTCGCTTAGGATATTGCACGGTCGGAAAGCTTCTCGCTACGCTCACGGTCGGCGTTACGGTGTCGGACTCTCGGTCAAAGTAGGCCCCGGCTTGCTGGGCTTGTACCTCTGATGGGGAAAGCCTCGGTTAGTAACAATCCGGTCTCGTCCCAGCCTCGTCGTCGTCCCAAAAGCCCTTGCTATGGCCTGTTTGTCGGTTGTGGCTAGCCCGCTCGCGATCCTTCCTCTACCCCCCTCCCGGTTCCGTCCGCTGGCACCGTACTGCCCCTTAAGCTGGCAGCTTACTGCTAATCCTCCTCACCGGCTGGCACCCTACTGCTTCTCACCGGCTGGCACCCTACTGCTACTCACCGGCTGGCACCCTACTGCTCATCATCGTTGGCTGGCATCCCCTCTGCCCGGTGGCTCCTCTCGCCCACCTGCCTCTCTCCCTCCTGCGATTTACTCTACGGTCGCAAACCTCGCTTAGGTTACGGTTGATCATGGTATTGCACTGCCTCCTTGGTCTCTCCTAAACGCAGACGCGCCGCCACCTTCCGGTCACTCCTGACAGTTGAGCCGCCGCCCCAACCGGATTTCACCGTACGGGTTCTTGGATTTGGCATATTGGCAATAGTAGTTATATCTAGGCGTTTCTTTGATTCTTTTCTTAGTGTTACCAGGGGGCCTGCTGAAGGGTTTGGGTCTCTCTCCTGTACGTTTCTATGAATTGTTTTCCTACGTGTCTGAGGTTTTTTCTCAGGTGCTAGGCGAGGGGGGCATTTCCTATGGTTTCGGGGGGTTTGATTTTTCCTATAACGAGGTGAAGTGGGCGGGAAGACGTTTGATTTATAGCTTTTTTTCTCTCCACAGCTAGCGCTGCATGATGCTGTTTGTACCTTAAAACAAATCACGCATGATTACAAAAAAAAAGAAAAAAACGACCAAGGGATGGGATCTTTACGCAACCATCTAAGTAATACAACACTTGGATACTGGAGCACGGGCCAAGCCCCTTGACAGTGACCTTCCCGTAGTGCAAGATATACAAACCTATTACTCTACTTCTTACGCAGACCTCTACGGCTCAAACATGAGCACCTAGGCCTCTAGCGATTGGACTTTGTACCTTCCGGTCTTATAGCGATAAGGCTTCCTCCAACGAGACTATGAAGATAGTCAACGATCACGATATGCACTACGATTAGTCGTTCCCCGTTTAACGAAACACCGACGGGAATGTGTTTGTTACAGATCGGGCGGACGGGCTGCATTTTCCCACCCTCGTCCGCCTGATCATCCGTGCACACCACCACGTAAATGTAAGAGTGAGTAGATGGATTCTATGCTTTCAGAGGCGGAAATTCAAGAAGTCTGAATACATTGTTCATTTATTCGAGTTCTTACGATAGGCTACAGCAACAGGAACATCGTCATGAAAATCATAAGCACAGAAAAATCACACGTACAGAAAAATCATACGCACACAAATCATACCCACGGAAAAATGATATACACACAAATCATATGTACACAAAATCATACGCGTAGAACAATCATAGGCCCAAAATAATACACTGGTACTGGTGTCGTAGATAATATGCACTAGTGCAAAGGGTAGTTGCATTGTCTCTAGTTAGTTGAGTTTGTCAGATCATCGCGTGATGTCTTCACCAATATTCTTTCTGTTGACTCTTTTCTCCTATAGACACAGAAACCATTCACCCCGCCGCCCTCAAAATCTATGTCCCTCGCTGGGCACTCTTGGACCCAAGTTCCTCCTTGTCCAAGTTCCTCCCCACCCAAGTCTCTCCATACCCGGCATCCACTCGAGCTCCTTTTGATACCTTTATCATCAGTCTATACCAACCGCACTTCTTCCTATCCTACTTTGAGCAGGAGCGAAGCTTGCTTTGAGCGAGTTTGTGTGGCTGCGGAGGACAACAAGATAGCTATCAAAAAATGAAGAAGAGGGATGCTGAGAAGCAAAAGTGGCAGCGCGAACGAAGAAAAGCTGCCAATCACCTCAACAACTCTTAACACGGGAGCGAAGATATTGCAAATTCTACTATGGATGCCAACGGTGGATTATTCTCTGCTATTTAACCAATCTCTCTGCATGGGCTTGAAATTAGCAATTGTTGTACTCAGCTTGCAACTCCGTGGCATATCTATATTCAGGGCCTATACTACTCTCCTCGTCGCTTCTATTAGATTCGGGGGAACCATGTCTATGGCTGGATATGGACAAGGTTTATTCAATGAAAAGGAATATTTCCCACATGGTGAAAACCGCCAATCATCCACGTGTCAAATACCACGAATGTGGCGATTTTGATGTGCTGGACTCAATCCTTTCGCGACCTAAACTGCAGCCGGATACCAACTGGAAGGAGGGTTTTGCGGAGGAAAATGAGCCCCAATTAGACTGGATCACCGGTGACATTGTTATAATAATGGACAAGTAAGTAATTTATCCTTTGGGCTAAGCCTAGGCTTATATACTAAACTATCTTTAGGCAAGACATCCCATTTGTAATTGAACCTGGGAATAGCAAGGTATGTTGGCTATTAGCACAAGTTGAACCGGCGGTACACAAATATGTTGCATCACAGAATATAGTGGCAGATCATACCCGACATGGTGCAAGCGGGACGCGGAAGTGCTATAGGCCAAGCGAGATGGAAGGTGCTCAAACCACTCATAACTCTGCGAGTGATAGTATGAAGGATGCTACAACCCTGAGTTCTACGGCGGGAAACCGGCAGAGCGAACATAACCCGCACTAGCACTTTGAGAATGAAACGCTGTGTCATTGGGCACCATCTCTTCGTTCCACGAATGGGATCATGAACACAGAATATTGAACCTAGACCTGGGCCAGCCTAGGTATATAACATGAAATCAGCAATTCACGTACTAAAGGAATCCGGCCAACAGCTTTTACCATTGACTCAAACCGTTGAGGCCCTATTGCAGACTTTCCTCCCTTAGGAGCATCCCCAATACACAGCAGTCTATGAGACCATTTACGATGGGAAAGCTGACAATGTTGGGAGGCATTTGGAATATGGACGTCCCGCTCACTTGTCATCAACGCCAATACCAATAACCATAAGGAGCTGGAGGACATATGCCATGGGTGATGTGCGATAGTAGTATTGGGAAACTTTGAGGGCGGCAATGCCTGCTTTCCTGAGCGTGGAGTCAAGATTGATTGTACCCCTGGTCTGTAGAGACTCCCGCCCTCGCGACAGAGCGGACAACTTGATGATGGACAGGGCTTTTTGGATGTGAAATAAGCTTTTATCAGACGATTTAGTCTCTTGGCCTTCGGTTCAAATTGATTTCGATACTTCCTGTGTGCCAGGTGCGTAATGGCTGCGAAAATGTTTCAAACCTTCCGAACTGCATTCTTGCTCGCCTGTTGCCCATCAACACCACTTGAGCTGCTATCTTGTTGCTGATCAGTAGTTGTGTCGGCAGCGTCTTCTTGCCCTAGATCAGCTTACGAGCCCACTCAGCTGTCCTGTTTTGTAATACAGTTCGCGTCAACTGCTTTAAAACCGGTATGTTGTTGTGCATGGTTGTTTGTTTCTTGCCCCTCCACCTGATTATGGTTCAGAATTCTTACACAGATATCAATGGATCTTTTCAAGGTCTTAAGAACAGCTGAGATAGTGTGCGTTTGGTCTAACTCATACTCAAGACATTCAATAGTGTTTCAAAGATCACCACTAAGGATATAGCTTTGCTCAATCAAACCTGGACCTGAGAGTGTCAAGTGTTGATTTGTTATGAGGGAGCGAATGTAGATATATTGACTATAGAGAAAAACAAAGAACGTAAAGACCCAAACGACGAAAAAGACTGATGATCGAGTAAGAGAATAGGAAAAAGATCCAGCTTTTATCCCATGCGTACCATGCGAGAAGAAAACGAATAGAAAATCTTTCCTCCACACGATACATGCTCCTTGAGTCTGTAACAAGAGTTTGTCAGACGTTTTTAGTAAAACAAGACAAAACAAGAACTAATGCAGGACAGTAGTAGAGAAACAATACATGAATCAACAGCTCCAGTCATAGGTTTCAACATCAAGACACTATGGATCTATCTGACTGGTATGTAAAATGATTCATGTTCGCGAGTGAGCGCAATTTGGCACTTCTTGAGAAGAGGCTCCCGGGAGGGGACTAACACGCTACCTTTGCAACAGTCGATCCTCATACCCCAATTGGGATAGAAATGGGCAAGGGTTTCCTTCGTTGGTGGCCAGAGTGCCCATAGTGTTCTATCCTCGAGGGGCATTTGCACGACTGTAATCTTGCCACGATCTAGGTCATATAAGTTATCAGTCAGAGAACAAAACAAACACAAAGTCAGATCTTGGGCTTTTTCTCAGTGGTTTTGTATGTTCCATAGCGGGTATGGGCTGTAAACCTCGGCTGTGGAACATAGCAAACTTAAGCCATGTACCTCTGTAGAAATTGACAGGCCCCTAACCCTAAGAATTCATCATCTTTCTTGTCCGCTCCACCTCCAGCGATTGAAATCTCGACACCATGGGAAATCATCGTGAGAGTGTCCTCCGCCTCTGATCTCCCCCGCCAGTGGCAACTTCTCGGGGGGTTATCACGCCTTTATCCCTTTCCTCTCTCTGGGGCCTTCGGCCTCCCCTCCCGGGGTTCTGGATTCCTTTCTGGTTCCGTTCGTCTTCGTTAAGCACGCTCGCATTGATGCTCCTACCCTTTACCCTGCACTTTGCGACGTGTCTCGCTTAGCGATTTGCACGGTCGGCAACCCTCCTTCCTCAGTCAACACACGGTCACTAGTTTCGGACTATCGGTGAAGGAGTTGCCCTGGTGGCCCTGCTCTCTGGTATTGCACACTCTCCTGAGTTGCACGATCGGTACGGTCGGCATTCGAAAAACTGGGACCCCGCCTCCGTCCTCCGTGTTCGTACTTCTCGGTTGTTTGGCGAGCCTTCCACCTCCCGCTTCCCGCACGTCAGATCCGCTTGCACCGTACTGCTACGCCCCTCCTTAGCTGGCACCTTATCTGCCTCCTCGGCTGGCACCCTACTGCCCCTCACGATAGCTGGCACCTCCACTGCTGAGGGGCTCTCCTCGCCGGGTGGCTCCCCTCGCCCTCCTCATCCGCCCCTGCGATTTACTCTACGGTCGCAAACCTCGCATTAGGTTACGCTGTGTCATGGTATTGCACTACCTCCTTGGCCCATGCTAAAGTCCGAAGCGTCGCCGATATTCCGGGCAGCCCGCCCGTGACAACGCCTGCCTCGCAGCTGCATAGGTAGGGGACATACCGTTAGGCATCCGGCAATAGTAGTTTCATCTTCCGTCTCCGTCAGCACTTCGTGCCGTAAGATTCTTTTCTCTTGTTTTGGGGGGCCCGCCGAAGGGTTTGTGTCTTTCCCTGTTTTTGTTTCTAGACTTGTTTTTCCTTACGTGTCTGGAGGAGGGTATTGCTCCGTCTTGCTCTCCGCTTAGGTGCTCGTAGGGGGGAGGATGGGCTCTGGTTTCGAGGGGTTTGATTTTTCCCATGAGGGGGTGAAGCGGGTCGTTGGATTGATTACAGGTTTTGTTTACGCTATAGCTAGCGCTCCACGCGAATTTTTGTACCTTAAACAACGAATATTATGATATTAAAAATAAATTAAATTAAAATAAAAATAAAATAAAATAAAATTAAAAACCCTAAGAATTCATAGTATATCTGCTTCCTGAGAGCCTAGTTCATAGTATGGCCAAGGGTGGATATTGTATGATCAAGGACTGAAAAAAGGACAACAGCGGGGGAGAGCTTGTGCGCCCCTTGCGCAACCTTTGGAAAAATAAAAAATAATAAAGAATAAGAAATTTTAGCCTTATGTTCATTGGAATAAACCCGCCGGGTGGTAATGTTTACCTGAACATCGAAGCTACAGTTAATAGCCAATTAAAGGAAAGGTGGGAGGGTAAACCCGTTCATTAGCCTGTTGGAGGCTACTTGATCGAGGAATGAAATTACCTAGTCAGGATTATGATTTTCATTGGCTTCCATTAACTAGCCTATGTCATTCCCAGGGAAGTGGCTCACAACAGGGATCCTGCTCACCCATCACAACAATGGAAAAATCTAATCCACCTTTAATTATCTCAACAAATAATTGAGAAATCACCTTGAGAATCATGAGCCAAGTACTTTGGAATATAGAGAATCAGAAAATTGAATTTTTATTCTTGAAGTCATAAAGTCTTACTCAGATAGGGTGATTTTAAGATTGCCCATTTAATAATGGAATCATAGCCTTTCATTCATAAAATGATAGAAAATCATTGAAGAACAATATTAAAAAATAGACACTAGGATAATATCAATCTTATATATTCAGAATAATCAGGTTTTAATTTTATTCCTAGGCATTTTTGAGGGCAGAAGTTGTTAAAAAAGAGATAGAAAATACATAAAAATTACATACAAATTGAACCAATTCTACCATAGAATATCTACATATATAGTGGACCTATATTCTCAATATCCTGACACACCTTTCACTATATCCTAAGTGAGTTTATACATTTTGAAGGGAAATAAAAATGTTTTGCATAATTTGGGCATTGATCAATATGAAACTATCAAAAGATCGAAAAATATCCTTGTATAGCTTTAAAACGCAATAATGTATTATTTAAATGAATAATAAGTTATTAGATTAACTCAACAGCCCGAGGAAGACTACTAGTACTCTTTAGTACCTGGTTCAAGGATAGTTGTTGATCAGATTCTATATTAATCACCAATAATTACAAATCAACCATGGTCTTCCTACCACATCAGCAAAAAGGATCAGTTCGCATCCTGCGCATTCTGAGCGCATCCCAGCTGCATCCTGTGCATCCTGAAAAATGAGATTCACTCTCAATGGCCAACTAAAAAATTAAAAAATACACCACTATTAGTCTTATCAACTTTTTTGAAATTCTGAATCATCACGGTGGCTTGGCGACAGATAATAGTAATTAAATATAAATGTCTCGGGTTTATGCAGTCAGTTCGCTAGCAGTTGATTTTGAACCAACTGCACTTAATGCCAATTTTTTATAACTACTATTTTCGGTACATACAAGGATTCAAAGTCAAGAGTTCATTTTTCGGTATAAAAAATGAATTCCTCTATTATCCAATAGTCTGACACCCGACAAGCTTCAAAATCTTTTTCAACCATGATATTGCTTTAATGAATCTTCTCAAGTACCGCGTTTATGCATCCTACTACTTTTTTCTGTCAGGATGCAAACCACCTTTTCAGGATGCTCTGGATGCGCTCAGGATGCACCAGGATGCTCAGAATGTGAACCTATTCTTTTTGCTGATGCACCTGTTCAATATGTGAATGCGGCACAATGTATTGAATGTGGATAATACTTCGCAAGTAGGGGGTTGTGAGGCATGCTTACCGAGGCGGTGAAGAAGGGATTTGTAGGAGTTCTGGTTCTTAATTCTTCTAAGCCAGGTGCGCAGTAGCACCTTATTTATAGAAATGGACGCATCTATATTCGCAAGAGAAATATAGGAAAAATAATGTAAGAAACATAAGTGCAAACATGTTTCACTCTGAAATCCAGCCAAGTAAATCCCAAATAATGTGCATGAAAACAAAAGGGTGTGGAGAAGTTTTTAGCAATATCATTATGAAGAATGGTGCACAAAAGATACATAAACAAACGTAAAATCCTAAACACCTGATTGGAATGCACATGTTAAATCCCAAGATATTATCCTGAAATAACCAATAAAACACCATAATATATATCTTAGCTGTAGTAATGTAAGCAGTGGACAGGCAGAGCTGAAATACAAACTAAGTAAAAGAATACATGGTGGTGTGTTGAATATAGATAAGAAATATACAAAGAATTTCAATACCACCTATCATAAGAAATATATATGCTAAACCAATCTACTATGTAGCTACTCTGTCGACTCAAACATCTCTAATTAGTAATTAACTCATATATATTCAAATGATTAAATTTTGACTTGTAGATAGTTTGTATAAGTCTTACTTGTCATATAGTAGGAATCATTTTTAAATACATGTGAAAAATATATAAAGCCTGTATTTGGCTAACTTCAAACTTCATATACTAACTTCAGATATCATCATGAAAGATATTCCACGACAGTGAGTTCATATGTCAACTTTGTATATAGATAATCCATTGTAGAATTTGTCCAATTTGTATGTAATGTGTATGTATTTTCTACCTCTTTTTTAACGACTTCTGCATTCAAAAATGCCAATCAATAAAATTAAAATCTGATTATTCGGAATATATAAGAGTTATATTATCCTTGTATCGAGTTTTTAATATTATTCTTCAAGGGTTTTTATCTTTTTATGGGAATGAACGGCTATAATTCATTTATGAAATGTGCAATCTTAAAATCACCATATCTAAGTAACACTTTATGACTTCAAAAATAAAAACTCAATTGTCTGATTCTCTATATGCCAAAGTACTTGTCTCTTGATGCATAAGGTAATTTCGCAATTATTTGTTGAGATAACTAAATGTAGATTAGATTTTCAGATAATTGCTATGGGTGAGCCGAATCCCTGTGGTGAGCCAGTTCCCCAGGAATCACGTTACGAGGAGGACTTTTGGTTACATCAGCAAAAACGGACCCTGCGTCTGATCCGTCGGCATTGCGTCCTGACGCAAGCGACGCATCTCCTGCGTCCCATGCGTCCTGTGTGTCCTGACTTGCGTTGCAATGCCCCGCCACATCCCACGCTTCCAGATGCTACCTGGCAACGTTCCTTGCGTCCTGACGCACCCTGGCGCCCTCCCTACGTCTGGACTACCCCAGACTCTTTCTCTCATCTCTTCTTTCTCCTGATGCGGCGATAGCTCCTCATCACCTCTTCTCCGCGTCCTGACCCACCCCTCATCCCCGCTCGTGT
>Ga0307517_10001723_pt1 | contig 36033 bp, 27 predicted proteins | sample 23_EM_MG_FD_194515 | JGI IMG/M metagenome (GOLD analysis project Ga0307517, IMG submission 194515) | Populus trichocarpa ectomycorrhiza microbial communities from riparian zone in the Pacific Northwest, United States - 23_EM | ecosystem: Host-associated > Plants > Roots > Unclassified | place...
AAAATGCGTTCCCAGCACCTGCACTTCGGAGTTCCTTACCTTTACGATAAAGGGCATGTCCGCATTCTTCGCCACTTCAAAATAGGCTTCACCCGTGATCTCCACCACCCGCTGGCCGCCTGCAAAGGCCGTGGGGAACCGCAGCGAGGACGCCGCATCCAGCCATACCTTCGTTCCGTCCGCCAGTACGATCTCATACTGGCCGCCTCTTGGCGTGGCGATCGTATTGTAATAGACCTGGTCCGTGGATCTCTTCGCGGCATCATAGGATAGCTTGCCGTCCAGCTTCAGCACTTTCGTCGTCCCCTGCTGTGCCAGGGCCCCGTTCTTCGCGTCGTCCAGGGTGATGGTCGAGCCGTCCGCCAGTGTCAGCACTGCCTTGTTCCCTCCCGGGGGAACGTCTGTCTTCAAGGCGGGCGAAGCATTGCGGAAGGATTTGCGCAGGTCTGCTATGTCCGCCTTATTCCTGTTCACCCACCAGTATCCTCCTATGAAGAGCAACCCGATGAGGCAGGCTGCCGCTATTTTCAGTATCCGCATCCTGAGTACGGCGCCTTTACGGACAGGCGGCTTCAATCCGAGCCGCTGGTGGATGCCTTCCAGCATTTCCTTCGACAGGTCCGGGCTGATCTCCCGTGGCGGCCATTCTCCTTCGCTGTATTTCTGTAGCACCAGCCGGCTGAGCTCGCTGGCTTCCGTATTTTCGAGGTATTGGAGCAACCATTGCCGGTCCTGTTCCGTCCATTCGGGCTTGTCCAGTAATCGCCGCAATCTGATTGTAAGATCTTCCATTTGCTATTTTTGTAAGGCTGCTCCAACTATAAATACAACGGGGGGTGTCGTACGGGGGGGTCGGGCAGATGATTTTATTTTTTCAATACGACTGTAGTTACTCATTCTTTGCCATTTGCGAGCGCTATACTCTCAACGCCTCCTCCTTTGGCCATGCTGCGGTAATATGCCCTCAACGGCACTGTATTTTCTCATGAACGAATGCAAAGCCAGGCATTTGCCTGCACTTCAGCCAAAACTCTCTTCGACTTTAGGAACAGCTCGAAAATAATGTGCCTTTTGAGGCATATTACCGCAGTTGCCCGCTGATGAGGTGAGTTCCGCTTATGTGATGAAATTATGTGTGGCACCTTTATAAGTCATTCAGCACCTGCGGGCTGTTGTGCAAAAGGCGCATTTTGTGCGAGCTCTTGCTACTGTCGATGCATGATCCGGTCGAAATTAGTACCGATGTCCGGCTTGACATTCGCTCATGAGCACGAACAGCGCCGTTGCACAACAGCCCGCGGGTGCTGAAACTTAAAGGTATAAAGCCGTGTGTGGTATCAGGAGATAAGCAGGCTTAGCTGTTGCAGAACGAGGAGCAGGCTCAGGGAAGGATGTTGGCGAATGTATATTTTGACGTAGCTGACGGCCGTCGATAAGTATTCTTTTACCGTGTGCTTGGAAATATCCAGTTCGCGGGCCGTCTCTTCGTATGTTTTGCCCTGAAGCTTGCACAGCTCGAACACCTTTCTCTTTTGCGGTGACAACTGTTGCATAGCTTCTGCCAGCAGTTTTTCACGGGCATCCATCAGGTCTGCGTCTTCCTCCCGGGGGAGAGCCTGTATATCCATTTCCCGGTCATCGGCATAGATGATACGGATCGATTGGCGCAATGCCTTCTTCAGATAGTTGATAGATTTGTTGTACCCCACCACGAATAGCCAGGCCGGAAGGGGTTGACCGGGATCAAGTGTAAGGCGTTTTTCCCATAACGTGATGAAGACTTCCTGGAGGATATCGCGGGAGGCATCCGCGTCGTGCGTGAGTTTTAAGATGTTGAAATAGAGGTCCTGATGATACCTCCGGTAGAAAATATCGAAGGCATCCACATCGTCCTGCTGCAGACGTTTGACAAGCTCGTTTTCGGTGAGATCGCTCACTATTCAGACCTTTTTATTCACTAAATGTAATGTAAAAAAGAATTTATTGCAAAATTTTATCCATCGTACCTTTCTCCGATCGGCAAATAAATGTCCAAACTACAGGAATACAGGTCCTTCAGCTTACGGATAACACAGGTATCCGGGAGCTGTTGAATAACCACCGGGAGTGCAGGCTGCTAAAGGATCCCGGGAGCAGGGACTCTTTCCCCGGAGAGATCAGGATCAGGTCGGCCTTTATCGTCCTTGCATAGAACCAGGCCACGTCCGCCAGATTATTACCCGGAAGGGTCTGACATTCAACCGGAAGATTGGTGTTCTCCCTCAATAAACGGAAAGCGCCGGAAAGACTTTCTTTTCCCTCCCTGCCTAACCCATTGCTCTTCCCCGCAGGGGATACCATATGGATCGTCGATCCGGATAGTTTGGCCAGGTAGGTGGCGAAGAGCAGCTTCCGAATGGGCAGGGCCTCTCCGACAGGTAATACGATGTTCTTTATAACGGGCAAGGCAGATGCCGGAGGGATATTCAATACCGGACATTGGATCTTTTTCAGCAACCAGTCCGTATCGATGGGAAAAGGCTGAGAGAACCATTTAAAAAAACTTCTTTTTTCCCGGACCAGGAGGATCAGGTCGATCTTATGCTTACGGTAGTATTCGATGATGCTTTTACCGGTGGGTCCTTCCTGCCTGCTGACCGTTAAATAGAGCGGGGCCGGGAGCCGGGATTTATACAGCTCGTAAATGCCTGCCTTGAGTTCTCCGAAATCCGACTCTTCTTCCGGGCCCGGTTTATTGACCAAATGCAGGATATGGAGCTGGCATTGCAGCCGGAAGGCTATTTCGACGGCCTTTTCAACGATGCTGCCGCCCTCCTTCCAGAGGTTAACAGGCACCAGTATGTTGTTGAAATATTTTTCCATTAATACGAACACTAAGAACGCTTCAAAGCTGGGGAAACGTTGTTAAACGGCGGTTAAAGGAGAATTAAAAAGATATTAAAAATCAGGAGGTTAGGGGGTCAGCGGTGAGTAGTGAGTGGTGAGATAGGAGGGTTACTGGTTGAAGATCTTAATGGCCGGCAGTTCCATCGTAAAGTCGGTACCGGTGATCATATCCGATGTGACACGGATGGCGCCCTTATGCAGCCCGGCAATGCGCTGGGCCAGGGCCAGCCCCAGGCCGAACCCCTTGGAATCGCGGGTACCCGCTCCGCGGTAAAAGGGCTGGAAGATCTGCTGGATCTCTTCGGCGGCAATTACATCTCCTTTATTGACGACCTGTATAAAGATCTTGTGCTGCCGGAAGGAAAGGTCCACTACCGAACGCTTATCCGGTGAATATTTACAGCCATTTTCAATGAGATTGCGCATGGCGATATACAACAGCTCATTATTCCCGAATACTACGAAATCTTTTTCGTCTTCGGGGAAGTCGCCGAAGTTGAGGTCCACCTTGTATTCCCCGTTCAATTTCTTCACATCGACGGTGACTTTCATCAGCACTTCATCGACCCTTACCTCGTTCAGCTCGATGCCACCCTGCGAGCCTGTTTTGGCGATCTCCAGGAGGCTCCTGGTCAATTGACGCATTTGCCGGACGTCGTCACTGATGGAATACAATACCTGCTTGTATTCCGATACGTCCCGCTCTTTTTGGAGGGCCACTTCCAGCTGGCTGGAAACGGAGGTCAGCGGAGTGGAAAGCTCGTGCGAAGCATTGGAGATGAAACGGCGCTGGATCGCAAAGGACTCCTGCAGCCTTTCCAGGAGATCGTTGAACGTATTGGCCAGCTGGCTCAATTCATCCTGTCCGGTGCCCGCCATGATACGATGGGAGAGATCATAAGAAGAGATCTCCTTCACTTCATGGATGATCTGTGCGACGGGCCGCAAGAGCTGACGGGTGAATAAGTACCCGACAAGGGCCGCCAGGCATACGCCGACGACCAGGCTAAGGAGAAGGATCTCGTTCAGCTTAGCCACCCTTTCCAATCCTTCGTCATCATGGCCGGCCACTACGATAATAAACGTCTTGTTATTCGTCACCCGCCTCAAAGCCATGGCTTCACGATTGTCGATCGTAAAATATTTTTCACTTTTGGTCCTTACTTCCCCGAGGATATCCGCCGACACCAGCAAGGGCGGACTGCCCGGCATATCATATTTATAAAGTACTTTGCCTTCGTCGGTATAAATGGCGATGCTACGGCCCGGCACCGATACGGCCGAGGACGTCGAATCCATCCTGCGCAGCAGGGCGGCGGCGCCATCGCCCATCAGCGCGTAGAGATTGGAATTATAGTTGGCCCGGGAGCGAAGTCGTTTGTCGAATACCTCTTTCCTTTCCAGCCTGGCAAAATAGGACACGGAAAATGTCAATACGGAGATGATCGCCGTGACCATCAGCGTGAACAGGAGCATTATCTTATAGCGGATCTTCACTAAACGGGTTCTTTTAAAACATAACCCATGCCTACCTGTGTATAGATAAGCTTGGAAGAGAAATCCTTATCGATCTTTTTGCGGAGGAAATTGACGTATACGTCTATCACATTCGTTTTGGTGTCAAAGTCGATGTCCCAGACATTCATAGCGATATCGATCCTGGATACCACTTTATTCTTATTCCGGATAAAATATTCCAGCAGTTGGAATTCCTTGGCCGTAAGGGCTATGGCTTTACCTTCCCGGGTCACCTCCTTGCTGTCCAGGTTCATCACGAGGTCGCCTACCTTGAGCATGTTCGCGCCGGGGGCCGGCTGATGGTGCAGCCGCTTCAGGAGGGCCCGTATACGCACCAGGAGCTCCTGGAAATCGAAAGGCTTGACGATATAGTCGTCGGCGCCGGCCTCGAAACCCTCTATCTTATCCTCCGTCGTGTTCATGGCCGTCAGCATCACCACCAGTACCTGTTCATTATGCCGCCGGATATGACGGGCCAGCTCATAGCCGTTCATCAAAGGCAGATTGATGTCCAATATTACCAGGTCATAGGTGTTCCCATCGAACATCTTCTTCCCGATCAGGCCGTCATAAGCCACTTCCACTTCATATTGCTGTTCGGTCAGTCCCTTGCGCAGGGTCTCCGCAATTTTCTTTTCGTCTTCTACCAGTAGGATCTTAATATCGGTCATAGTTGTTAAACCGTTTTAGCAAATAAACTTTCGATAGTTAGTGCAATTTGAGGAAAAATTTTGTAAATTTTGTATTCTCTACCTATATACTCTTCCTAAAGCCAAATCCGTGGCAGTTTCACCTGCCTGCCAATGCGTGCGATCCATTGAAAACATCTAAAATCTAAAAATGGGGGTTGCTATGAAACTTCATGAATCGCCGTATGTCAACCGGCGGAAAAAAACGATCGAATTCTACATCCATCACTTGAATGCCAAGGCCTGTGGGCATATCTCACTGGCGGGCACGTTCAATCATTGGGCGCCCGATGAACTGCAACTGCAGCCCGAGAAGGATGGCGGATGCTGGAAGATCACTATCCCGATGCTGCCGCATGGGAAGTATTATTACAAGTTCTTCATCGATGACAAGATGTGGATGGAAGACATCGAAAACCCTTTACGGGAGCCGGATGGGGTTACCGGATGGAACAGTGTGCTGACGGTGTGAGGGGGTGAGTAGTGAGTGGTCAGTGGTGAGTGGTGAGTTAAGATTGCTATGTTAATGGGGTTGGTAAGTATGTTGGGATGGTATGTTCATGGCCCCTGGCCATTAGGCATTGCCATACATCTTATATACGCTTTCACGCAGAGGATCTGACTTCCCGCTACAGATGAATTCCAGCAGATCGGCGATCTGTTCCGGCCTGACCCAGGCGGAAAAGTCCGCGTCGGGCATATCCCGACGATTAACGGCCGTATCGATCGTACTGGGGGCTACGACGGAGGCTACCACATTCTTACCCTTTGCCGAAGCATTCAGCAGTTCGGCCAGGTGGAAGAGCATGGCCTTGGTGAGAGAATACCCGATCACACCCTTACCCTGTTCCGCTTTCAACGCAGGGCGGGCTCCCATAAATACCAGCCTTCCATAGCCCTTCTCCAGCATATGTCCGAATAAAGGACGAGCGACAAAATAGGCGGTCTCAAAATTAATGGACAGCATTTTCTTCAGCGCCGCCCCATCCGTTGCGGCGATATCGCCCATGGCGAAACCACCCGCCAGAAGCAGGGCTCCGTCTATACGGCCATGTTTAGCGATGCTATCTTTTACAAAAGCCACAGATCCGGCTTCGTCGGTAAGGTCGATCTCGTTCCATTCGAAATTCGCATTGCTCATCGCAAAGCTCAGGTGATCGGTGGACCCGTTACCCACCGCCACTACCTTATAGCCTTCCTCCAGGAATTTCTTTACTGTCAGGGTGCCGAGGCCGCCGTTCGCGCCGGTGATGATGATAGTGCGCATGGAGTTTGTTTTTAATTGGTTCGATATGATGGGGCGCCGGCCTGCTACTTAGCCAGCAGGGTTTCCAGCATTTTATCCGCCACGAGCTGATTGCCTTTGTCGTTCAGATGTACGCCGTCCTGGGTCAATACCCCCCGGGAGCTGTTGGCGGGATTGCCGCGGAGCAGGTAATTATGGAAGATCTCGCGAAGGTCTACCAGGCCGCAATGCCATTTCTGGGCCAGGTTACGTACGATCTGGGAGTAGCTGTTGAGGTCGCCATCCTGTTGATTGGTGAAATCCGTTTTTTCGCCGATGACGGCGGGAGTGCAAAGGATCACGCGGATATGTTTGTCCAGCAGCTTGTTGATGATGGCCGTATAGAATTTATCGAATTTATCGGGGTCCGTGCCCGTGCCGAAGGATACTTTATGCCATACATCGTTCACCCCCACGAAGATGAATACGACATCCGGGTTCTTTGACAGCACATCTTCCTCCATCCGCAGGTAGAGGTCATATACTTTATTGCCCCCGACGCCCGCGCCCAGTAATTCGTATTGGGAGCTCAGTCCTTTTTGCGTCAACGCTTCTCCTATCCTGGTGACATAACCGCCGGGCTTTACGCCGGCCTCCGTGATCGAGTCCCCGAAGAACAGTACGCGGGTGGTTTTTTGCGGAGCCAGTGAGGTAGCCATGATGAACAAGCTTAAGAGCGCGGCAGATCGTGAAAAAGAGCCCATGGTTAGAAATAATTTTGATCAAACCTACGGGAAATTTCTGATTCGGAAATGTCAATTTCCTCTTGAATTGCCCTGAACTCCAGGGGCATTGTCCGAGATCCTTTTGATGATCTCCATACAGGCGCGGCTGTTATGATAGGGACATTTCCAAAAGCCCGCCTTGTCCTGTCCCGGCATCGGTGAATGATCCGTCCCTACGCCCCAGAACCATTCTCCATGCCGGTGATCTTTTATATATTTTTTCACAAATTCCCAGCTGCCGACGGACCGTTCCAGCCATTGCGGCTCACCGGTGACCTGCCAGGCATTGAAAAAACCGATCATGGCTTCGGCCTGCGGCCAGGAGTGTTTCTCCCGCACCAGGCGATCTTCCTCCTTCTCATACCACAGTCCGCCATCCTCATCCAATCCTTCAGCGGCAGCGATGGCTATTTTCAGCGCCTGCCCTTCCGTCCTGTCCATCCAATCCTTATCCCCGATGATCAGGGCCGCCTCCTGCAAGAGCCAGGACGCTTCGATATCATGGCCATAGGATACGATCCCGGACCTGTCCCTTTTCCACTCTTCATCGAAGAACAGATGGAGGTGTCCCGTCGCGGCATCCACGATATATTCGGAAAAAACTTCCAGCAGCGTCACTATCTGTAGCCGCAGATAGCTGTCGGGCCAGCAGCGGTAGAGATTGGCATAGGCCTCGATCACGTGCAGGTGGGTGTTCATCGTCTTTTTCTCGTTCGCGTCCTTCGTGCTGAGGCGCAGGTCTTCCAATGGATGCCAGTCCCGGGTGAACGCTTCATAATACCCGTTGCGTAACTCATCATAGCTATGGAGTTCCATCACCCGGAAAAGACCGATGGCCTGATCGAGGGCCACCGGCTCTTTCGTAGCGATATAATATTCGCTGAGGCCATACAAGGCGAAGGCGAGGCCATAGATCTGCTTACGGTCATTCAGGGGACGGCCCTTATAGTCCACGCTCCAGTAGACCCCTCCGAATTTCTTATCGAGAAAATGCGCCAGCAGGTAATTGTATGCCTGGCGGGCCATGAGAAGGTATTCCTCCTTCTTCGTCCGATTATATGCCGCGCTGAAGGTCCAGAGGATGCGGCTGTTCAGAACCGCCCCTTTCGGCGCTTCGGGGACTACTTTATTTTCATTATCGATCTTCCCATAGAAACCTCCGCAGCCGCGGTCGATGCTATGTTCCATCCAATAAGCGAGGATGGCCTGCAGTTCATTTTCCATCTCCTTGCCATAAGCCCGGATATTCATCATCGTAAAGAAGCTTTTGCGGCCTTCTGCGTGTCGGGATCTCCTATGGGATCCCTATAGGGCCTGTTATGGTCGATGATCTTCTGTAAGGTCTTTACGGAGGCGCCCGACTGCAAGCCGTCCGGCGGCGTATTGATCGCATAATCCACCAGCCGGTCGATGGAGCTAACGGCCACATGCATACGCGTATCGGATGATGCATAATAAATGAAGACCGTTCCATCTTCATCGGCGATCCACCCGTTGGAAAAGACGACATTGGAGACATCGCCCGTCCTTTCTTTTCCTTCCGGCGCGAGAAAATAACCGCCCGGTTTGTAAATGACCTTCGTGAGATCCTGCAGGTCCGTCATGAACAGGTAGAGGGTATAGCGAAGGCCGGCGGCCGTATTCCTGACCCCATGCGCGAGGTGCAGCCAGCCGGCGGAAGTACGCAGGGGAGCGGGTCCCAGCCCGTTCTTCGCCTCATTGACGGTATGGTAGACCCGCGGGTCGATGATCGTCTCTTCGTCGATAACGGCTTGTTCGATGGAGGCCGTGAGACCGAAGCCGATGCCGCCGCCGCTGCCCGCATTGATGAACCCGTCCTGCGGTCTCGTATAAAAAGCATATTTCCCGTTCACGAATTCAGGGTGTAGGACGACGTTACGTTGCTGTGGAGAGGGGGTCCGGAGGTCGGCCAGCCTTTCCCATTTTTCCAGGTCCTTCGTCCTTGCGATACCGCATTGCGCGATCGCGGAGGACTGATCGCCGGGAGCCGCGGAAGGGTCTTTCCGTTCGGCGCAAAAGATACCGTAGATCCATCCGTCCTCATGCTGGGTAAGGCGCATATCATACATATTCGTATCCGGCTCGCCTGTCTCGGGCATCGTGATGGGATAGTCCCAGAAACGGAAGTTATCGACGCCGTTCGGGCTTTCCGCCACGGCAAAAAAAGATTTCCGGTCGAGGCCTTCCACTCTTGCCACCAGGACATAGGAGTCCTTCCAGCGGATAGCGCCTGCGTTGAACACGGCGTTGATGCCAAATCTTTCCAGCAGGTAGGGGTTCGTTTTCGCGTCGAGGTCATAGCGCCAGAACAGGGGGGTATGCGCGGCCGTCAGCACGGGGTATTTATACCGGTCGAGGATCCCGTTCCCCGCGAGGTTCACGGGCTCATTGGGCCGTTGGAGCAATTCCTTGTGCCTGTTATTCATTTTCTCCAGCCTCTTGCTAAATAGATTCATCATCACAAAATTTAATGAAACAAAAAATTAATACTCGTTCAGTCTGTCCCACCAGGTTCTTTTCAGGATCATTATAATTATAAATAAGATCACGACGGTGATCAGCAATGGCAATTTCAGCCACAGCACGATGTACATGGGCAGGATGGTCAGGCATAGCTGACCGACGATGCCCAGCGCCGCATTGAACATATTCAAACCGAAGTTCTTATTGCCCATGAAGGAAGGGTCGGACTGTAACACCCGCTGGTGCACCGGCTTCCAGAATCCCCAGGGTCGGACATTCCGGTAAAAGGATTCCAGGGTGGCCGCGTCCGTGGGAGGAGCGGCATAGGAGCCGATCACGGAGCCCGCCAGGGACAGGATAAAAAGAACGGGCCAATAGTAGAGGTCCAGGCCCTGTAATTTGTCAAAGGATTTCAGGACGGCCAGGGCGATGGCCGGGACGATGCCCGCGAGCATGCCCCAGAAGTAGCCGTTGGCATTGAAGCGCCACCAATGCCATTTCAGCACATTGGCCGCCGCATAACCGCCATAGAGGCCGGATACGATCCATTGCAGGATCGTATTGACGTCCTTCACGAAGATCCCCAGTCCGACGCCGGTGATCACTACGACCAGGCCGGCCAGGTAGTTCATCGAGATCGTTTTGCGGGTGCTGGCCGCCGGGTTAATATATTTCAGGTAGATATCGTTCACCAGGTAAGCCTGCGCCGCATTCAGCGTGCCCGAGAAGGTGCCCATGAAGGCGCCCAGCAAGCCCGTCAGCACCAGGCCCATGAGCCCTACGGGCAGGAAGCTGTTGATGGTGGCCGGCAGGATCTTTTCGAAGTCGGTGCCATTCGGCGTTTGCAGGTCGCCGCTGATGGTATTATAATAAAGCAACGCGAGCACCGTCAGGCCGATGACCATGGTATATCGGATCGGCAGCAGGATGATGGAAACGAAGCCGCTCATCTTACTGGCTTCCTGCGGGGAGCGGGTGCTCAGGATCTTTTGCATGTCATAATTCGGGGCGGGGCCGGCGAGGCTGGCGAAGATGCCCTTGAAGAGCATCATCATGAAGAAGATGCCGAAGAGGGAGAATCCGTCGCTGCTTATCTTTTTGTTGGCGTCGTCAACGATATGATGCCAGTCCAGGTCGAGCTTCCATCCGAAAAAGGGGTTGAGCCAGCCATGCGGCACGGTGAGTGCGTGGGCGCCGGAAGCATGTCCGTGCAGGCGGATCATAGCGATGATACCGATGCTGATGCAGGCCACCGTCATGATGCCGTATTTGATCACGTCCCCCAGCACGATGCTGTGCATGCCGCCCAGGATGGAATAGAACATGGCGAACAGGGTAAAGACGATGCCATAGAAATGCGGAACATAGGCAGGCGACACGGTGAAAGGAATATAGGGCTGCACGATCTCCCAGGGGATGAAGATCTGCATGAATTTTCCCAGGCCCACGAATCCGTAGGCCATAAAGCCCAGGCAGCTGAGCAGGGCGAAGGCCACCACTATATTATGCGAGCTGCGGACGCCGGGGCCCGACTTTCCGAAGCGGCTGGTCAGCCATTCGGCGCCGGTAGTGGCATTGGATCTGCGCAGCCACCGGGAGAGGTACATCATCATGAACACCTGGTTGAACACGGGCCATAGCCAGGGTATCCAGATGCTTTTCATGCCATATACGAAGCAAAGGCTCACCATCCACATGGTGCCGGAGATATCGAACATATCCGAGGCGTCGCTGAGGCCCAGCATATACCAGGGAAGGGATTTGCCCCCCAGGAGGTAGTTCTCTTTATTGAGCCGGGCTTTTTTCCGCAGCATCCATCCGATCACGACCATGGTGGCGAGGTAGGCAACGATAATGGCAAGGTCCGCTAGTTGTAATTTCATAATAGGTCATAAATTACAGTAAAATACGAACTCTGGCTATAGGATGTTGCCGTTGGGAGTACAGGATTGCCCCTGGTGAAACAAAACTTCATCACTAATAGATTTTTTCTCTTTCGAGGTCTTTCTGGAACAGGGTGTGGCTGTTCTTATAGAACTCCCTAAAATCGGCCGCCGAAGCCTGTCCTTTATAGGGTACGTAAAATTCGGAGCTGCCGTCCTGTTTAACGCCCGCGTTCCGCCAGGCCATCACATAGGCTAATTTATGCCCTTCGAGAGCTTTCAGGAAAACCCCGGTCCACCAGCTGCTGTCCGGCAGGCTGTTATAGCCGAATTCCGTCAACGCCGGGATCTTTTTATGTTCCGTGGCGATCTTTTCCAGGAGGCCCAGGGTCTTGCTGAATTCCTGGATAAAGGAAGCGTTGGGACCCCGCTGGTAGATATCGAAGCCGGCGATGTCCACCCATTCGTCCCCCGGGTATTTTTCCAGCCAGGCTTCTTCCGATGTGAAGCGGTCCGTATTATAGGCGTATAACAGATGATGCAGTCCTTTTTCGTCCCGCAGGTAGCCCACGGTGAAATGCCACAACCTTTTCAGTTCATCCGGCGTACAATTCTTCCCTCCCCACCAGAACCAGTTGCCATTCAGTTCATGAAAAAGACGCAGGATGACGGGGATGGGCCGATCCTTCCTGTCTTTCAAGCTTCCCAGGAAGGCCGCGACCTTATCGAGCCAGGTCTTGTACAGGGCATTCTTTTCTCCACCCGGCAGGATGGAGGCCACCGTACCCGGAGCGGGCTGCCAGGCCGTACCTCCGGTGAGCGGGTTATTGAGATGCCAGCTGATGGTGATCACGCCGCCCCGATCATAGGCATCACGGATGAAACCCTTCATCCTGTCGAAGGGCACACTGTCCAGGTTGACGGGGTGGTCTAGTTCGATACGTCCAAGCTCCCAGCCATAGAGGGCGGGATAATCGCCTGTCACGTCCTTAATGTCGCTGCGCCCGGGCTGGTATTTCCAGCCGACCCCATAGGCGAGATCGTCCTGGTGGCCGAAGAGAAATCCTTTCTGCATGGAAGTCTTCAGGCCATGATAAAGGGCTACCGTTTCACGGGTTGCCTTTTTATCGATGGGTTCATTCTGAGCCAGGAGACTGGTGGATACGGAGGTCAGAAGCAGGATAGAAAGAAATGCATGCATGGTACTTTATTTAACAAATCCTACTTCGTCGAAATACATTACTTCATTTACATCTCCATTTTGTCCCTGCAGGAAAAAGCCCAATTGCTGCGCTAAAACGCCGGAAGGACTGGTGCCCCAATAGGGAAGCTGCGTGGCGTTGTTGGCGGCGCCCAGCGGGATCTTGTAGTAGGTCCATACTCCTTTAGGAGCCTTGATCAGTTGGATGGGCATCGCTGCTGTGTTCTGGACCTGGCCGTATCCTCCGGGCATTTTTTCAGCTACCAGGACGAGGGTATGATCGGCGGCGCCGCCCTTGACCCAGAACGTTAAATATTTATACGCCGGATCATAGGGTATCCCACCCTGGGGTCCATTCCAACCCTGCCAGCCTTCTATCTGCCATCCTCCTGCGGGGTAGTTTGCCCGGATGGAGGAAGTGCCTCCGAAGGAATGGGTCGCTTCCGTGGAGGTTCCGGACGGACCGGACCAGGAGTTGTCCTGCCAGCTATTCTGGAAGTTGTTCTTATAAAAGATCATCAATGCATTGTCGAGATCGATCAGTTCCTGGGTATCCGTTACGGTCGAAGCCTTACCCAGGGAAGTATAATTAAACACCAGGTTGGCCCTGCTGACCGTGGCCGACGGGAACTGGAGCACCAGCGTCGTATCCGTCTTGCTCACTATGGTCACCGTTGCCGCGGATCCTGTGAGACCTACGGATGTCAGGGCGGCGAAGCCAACGCCCGTGAGGGAGATCTGCGATCCGTCCCAGAAATCATAATCTGAATAGGTGGATGCGGTAGGGGCTGGCGCTAAAATGGTGAATTTAAAATACGCTTTTCCATAAAGGGTCGTCACGACAAGGCTGTCGGTGGCCTTGGGGCCGAGGTAAGGAGTATTCGTAGGCACCTGGATGACGATCGAGTTATCGGTGATCAAACCCCTGTTGAAATAAGCCGACATCCCGTTAAAGGTGACGGACGTTGCACTGCCGAGGTTGGCCCCGTTGATCACATACATGGTGCCCAGGCTGCCCGCGTTGGTAGCGGAGTCGAAGGCGCTTACCTTGCTGGGCCGTCGTTTGATCGAGGTGGTGACATCGCCGGCAGCATTGTAGGTATAGACCGTGTCGTATACGGCGGTCGTATCCGTTTTGCTCCAGGTATGAACGGAACTGATGGCAGGTGTGCCCGTACCCGGGGTAAATCCGAGGCTATTGTATTTCTTGCAGGCTGCCAGGACGATGATCGTCATCAACATCCAGTATATATTCCTTGATAGACTTTTCATATGAGGTGTAATTTAAAATTTATATGGTACCGGTGGTTGTAACAGTGCGGGATCGGCTGCGGTTTCCGTTGCAGGGATCGGGGTAATGAAATTGGCGTCGGTGGGGGTAACCGTACTGTGATAGACGACATAGTCGGTATAATTAGGTGCGGTGCCGGCGGATGCATTCCCTCTTTCCTGCGCCGAGATGATGCCTATGGCTACAGGGTGGTGAGTGTTATTGAATCCGTCGATCCGCTGCAGGTCGTACCAGTAGTCCCCTTCGATGGCGAACTCGAGCCTGCGTTCGTTCAGCAGTTGCTGGTAGGTGAGGCTGGTCAGGTCGGGGAGCTTGGCTCTTTGGCGTATCTTGTTGATATACCCAAGGGCCGTCGCATCCGTTGTGCTGGCCGTCAGGGGAATACCTGTGCCGGGACTAACGCCGGCTGCAGCGCCGAGGATCGCTTCCGCAGCGATGAGATACATGTCGGCAAAACGCAGCAGGTACGTGTTATTGGAAGTAGCCTGTTTCGCGCTGAGGCCGCCGTTATCGTCCGGTGTACCCACGACATATTTTTTCATGCCGGCGTGACTACCCTGCGCGTTGACATTCAGAGGAACGGTGTATCCTCCGTCCTTTTTATGTATTTCCGGATAGAGATAGCCCCCGAACATCAGTGTGCCATGGAGACGGACGGAATCTCCTGCATCCGTATAAGCCTTTTGCAGGTCGAAGCTGGGCCCTAATTCCCCGTATCCGTCGGCCGTGCCGGAGATATCGGTATTGGGAGCGATGACGGATTGCAGTTGGTTGCCGAATCCATATCCGCCGTTGGAGGTCCATTGGAGGGCGATCATAGATTCTTTACAGTTATTGCCTGCGAGTTCGAACATGGACCGGAAGGCATTGGGCCCGTCCATCAACCCGAATTCCCCGCTAGCGATCACTTTTTCGGCCTCCGCCCTGGCATTCGCATAGTCCTGCATGTATAAATAGACCTTGGCCAGCAAGCCGGAAGCGGATGTTTTGGATGCGTGGCCGGTGCTGGCTACGCCGCTGGCGCAGTTGGCTTCTCCGAATAGCAGGTCGTTGACGATGAATTTATAAACGTCGGCTACGGGATTGGTGTTGACCGTCTGATAGTTGTTCACCTGCGACGTAGGGTTGGTAATGATGGGGACATTGCCGAAGATGCGGACCAGGTAAAAATAGGCGGCGGCCCGCATGACGTGTGCTTCGCCGAGCGCATTATTGACGACATCCTTGGGTACCGAAGCAGGGGCTGCGGTTGGCAGGTTGTTCAACAGGGCATTGGCCTGCGCCACGACGGTATAGAGAGAGTTCCAGGCGCTTTGTACGCCCTGGGTAGCATTCCCCTGGGAGAAATTACGGAAGGCATCGAAGGCCCCGTCAGTGCCGGCGTAACAGATGGCATTACCACTCTGGAGGTCGCCGATAGCCAAAAAGGCCTTCCCGTTGAGCCCGAACCAGGGCGCCGCATAGAGGATGGCGGTGCTGCCCTGCACCTGGGCTGTCGTTTGGTAATAAGTACCCACTGTGGGGGAATCTTCCGGCGGCCGGTTGAAGAACGTTTTCTTGCAGGCGGTGGAAGTTATTGCGACCAAAGCGCCTGTTGCGACTATATATTTTTTTATACTCTTTTTCATTATATAATAGTTATAACTGAGCAATTAAAATTCCGCATTGATACCGAAAGTAATTACCCGTGGTGACGGATATCTGCCATAGTCGATATTCTGTAAAATGGGATTCTGGTTGAGGGAGCCGATCTCCGGATCGAGTCCTTTATATTTGGTGACAACAAAAATGTTTTGTCCGCTGACATACGCCCTCAGGCGATGCATTTTTGCCTTGGTGGCCCAGGCTGATGGGAGGCTATAGCTAAGCCTTGCATTCTGCAGGCGCAGGTAGGACGCGCTCTCGAGGAACCTGTCGGACATGACGAGATTGTTATTCCCGAATCCCGATCTGGGCGCAGGGATATTCGAGTTGGGATTCGACGGGGTCCAGAAATTGGCGGTAGAAGCCAGTTGGTTCTGATAGAGTCCGTACAAGCCTTCCAGTTGGAATTTGACGGCATTCAGGATCTTTCCGCCCTGAGAGCCTACAAAGAAGATGGACAGATCGAAATCATTATAGGAGAAGGTGTTCGTCATGCTATAGGTGAAATCCGGATTGGGGCTTCCGAGGGCATATTGTTTATTGGGTCCGCCTTTGCCGTCGTTGCCGGCATAGAGGATATCGCCGTAATAAATCCCGTTACTAAGGGTCCTGTCGCTGCTGACGATCTCAGGAGAGCCAATGACATTCTGCGGATGTGCCATGAGAGAGGCCAGTTGGTCCGGGGTCTTGACGATGCCTTGCATTTTATAACCGTAGAATTCCCCGATGGGCCCGCCGGCTTGCGTATAGGTAGCCGGTATCTGCGGGCCGAAGCCGGTGGAAACGGTACCCTGCAGGGCAGGGAAGCCATTCAGTGAAACCACTTCATTTTTATAGTGAGAGAAAATTACATTGGTAGTCCAGCGGAAATTGCGGGTCTCGATATTCCGGCTGGTGACGCTGAGCTCGACACCGGTGTTCTTGATCTTACCTGCGTTAACCCATGGCGGCTGCACGATGGCCCCGGTGGAATATTCGGCCTGTCCGCCGGCAAGAAAGGCGGGCAGGGGCTGTTGGAAGAGGAAGTTCTTGGAGGTCTTTTCATACACGTCGATGGAAGCCTCGATCCGGTTATGGAGCAGGCCGAAGTCGAGGCCGATATTCTTTTGGATGGCCGTTTCCCAGGTGAGGTTCGGGTTGTTGAAATTGTTAAAGCTGAAGCCGGTGCCGAGACCGGTGACGATCGGCTTGATAGAAGAGCCGTATTTATAACCGCCGTTGGTGTTGGCGTTTCCTGTGGTACCGTAACCGGCCCGGAGTTTAAGGTTGCTGATCTTCTCGTTAACCCCTTGCATGAAAGGCTCTTCGGAGATCCTCCAGGATACGCCGGCGGCGGGAAAATACCCGATCTGGTGTCCCGGCGGCGCGACGCTGGCGGGTGCAAAATTAGAGGACTGGTCCCGGCGTTCCGTGGCCGTGATGCTGTACTTATTGTCGAAAGTATAGATCACACGGGCGATCCAGGATTCCATGACCTGGCTGGACTTGCTTTCAGAAAGCGTATTGTTGGCTTGTGTGCCGAGGCCGAGGGTCTGCAGATTATTGCCTGCCGTAAAGCCGGAGGTGCCTGCATTCACACCGTCGTAGGTGGATTCCCAGACCTCATGGCCAAACAATGCCGTTACGGCGTGTTTCCCGTTAAACGTATGATTATAGTTGAGGTGTTCCAGCCAGTTCCAGAAAGTGCCCGTAGTATTGTATTCGCTCAATGCGGCCTGGGTGTTCCTGTAAGCAGGCTGCGAGCCGGTGGCGCCGTAGGAGTAGGTAGGGAAGAATATTTTCGCCCTGCTCCAGTCGAAGCTACCGTCAATTTCGGAGTGGAGGGTAAGGTCCTTTGTAAAAAGGATATCCCCGTAAAAATTGCCCTGGATATTTGTCCTGGACAGATTATTCGTGATGCTTAATGCCTGCTGGACGGGGTTTTGTCCGCCCTGAACCGTTCCATTTACTACGACGGGGCCGGCGTAGGTGCCGTCTGCATTGTAAACAGAGGCATCCGGGGCCTGCAGCAGGGCATTGTAAATAATGCCGTAGGAGTTGCCCAGCCCGATATTCTGTTTGTTCTGGTTAGCGGAAATGCTGGTGCCGGCCTTGAACCAGTCTTTTACCTGGGAGTTAACGGCGGCATGGACGGAGTAGCGGTTGAAGTCCGAGCCGAGGACGGTACCGTCCTGTTTAAAATAACCTCCTGATATATAATAATCGGTTTTGTTGGCACCGCCTGAAAATCCGATGGTATGACTGGTCTCGCCGGCATGCCGGAAGATGGCTTTTTGCCAGTTCGTGCCGGGTCCCAGTTTGGAAGGATTGGCGAATTCGGTCCGCGGGGTCAGATAATACGTTGCGGCGAGGGCATTTTCATAGGCAGCATACTGGGGAAGGTCCATTACCTTCAGAAATTTACCCTGGGTCTGGTTGCCATAGAACCCGTCGTAATTAATCTTATTCTGACCGAGCTTTCCCTTTTTGGTCGTGATGATGATGACTCCGTTGGATCCACGGCTTCCATAGATAGCGGTCGCGGATGCGTCCTTGAGGACGTCGACAGATTCGATGTCGTTGGGATTCAGGGAAGCGAGGGGGCTGGGGCTGGTTTCCTGGGTACTGGGGCTGGCGGAACTCGTCAGCACGAGCCCTTTGTTGGCGTTGCCATCGATGGTGACCCCATCGATCACATAGAGGGGTTCGCTACCGCCGAAAGTTGTAATACCCCGAATGCGGATGGAGACACCTGCTCCCGGTGCGCCGGTGTTTTGTGTGATAGTGGCTCCGGATACCTTTCCTTGCAGCATTTGGTCGACACTGGACTGGGGGATATTCGCCAGTTCTTTGGAGGACACCGATGAAACGGCTCCATTGATGTCACCTCTTTTCTGGGTGCCATAACCAATGACCACGACATCGCTCAGTGTGGAGGTCGACGGTCGCATGGAAATGTTAAAGGTGGTTTTGGACCCGATGGCTACATCCTGTTGAAGCATCCCTATGTAAGAGATGACGAGCGTACGTGCTCTGGGCGGAATGGTCAGGGAGAATTTGCCTTCTAAGTTGGATGTCGTTGAAATTTTTTCACCTTTTACCATTACAGTGGCCCCGGAAAGGATACTGCCTTTATCATCGAGGATCGTGCCCGAAATGGTTTTGTCCTGGGCGAAAGCAGCGGGAATGAGGGGAAATACGCCTATTAAGCATAGGAGCACCCTTGAGAGTACTTTTTTTCTCATAAAGCAAGCGCGTTTAAGTTCTTGCTAAAGTAGAATGTAATCGAATACAATACTAATGCTTTTATAGCCCAATATTGTATTAATCCGACCTCATATATTTACTAAAAAATATAAGTTATTGATTATAAGTATTTTAACATATTGCGAAGGGTAAACCTGAGACTTGTACTATTTTATCCCATTTAATAAGAAACGGAGAGCTGTTTTTTTAAAATAGCCTATATTTATTGAACCTTAAAGAACTGCTGTAAATGAATACTAATATTACCAGGGAGATCACCCCCCTGACCCAGAGCGATTGTTTTACCATCTTTTCAAGGGTAAAAAAGGAATTCAGTTTTCCGCTGCATTACCACGAGGAGCTGGAGCTGAACCTGATCCTGAATGCCCGTGGGGCCAAGCGCATCGTAGGCGATCATATCGAGACGATCGACGACCTGGAGCTGGTGCTGGTGGGACCTAATCTTTATCATGCGTGGTTCACGCATCAATGCAAGAGCGAAGAGATCCGGGAGGTGACGATCCAGTGGCATAAGGACTTGTTCGACGATAAATTGCTTCGCAGGAACCAATTGAGCTTTATCCGCAGTATGGTGGAGCGGTCGCAGAAGGGTATCCTCTTCTCGAAGGAAACGATCCAGGCATTAGCGCCCCGCATCTTATCCCTCGATCAAAAGAACGGCTTCGATTCCGTACTGGAATTGATGTCCATCCTGCATGACCTTTCCATTTCCAGGAATATGCGCACGTTGTCGGACGCCAGCTTTACCAACGAGCATTTCACCTATAACAGCCGGCGCATCGAGAAGGCATTCGAGTATATGAATAACAGTTATGACAAGCCGATAAGCCTGGGGGAAGTGGCGAAGCTGGTGAGCATGACGGAAGTGAGTTTCAGCCGATTTATCAAGAAGAGAACGGGGAATACCTTTATCGATAGTCTCAACGAGATCCGCCTGGGTCATGCTTCGCGGCTGCTGATCGACACGACGCATTCCATTGCGGAGGTCTCCTACAACTGCGGGTTCAACAATATCTCCAATTTCAACAGGATCTTCAAAAAGAAAAAGGGCTGTACGCCCAAGGAGTTCAGGGAAAATTTTACGTCGGGGACACGCGTATTTATTTAGTGAGTGGTCAGTTGTGAGTGGTGAGATAAGTTGGGAATGGTGAGTGGTGAGTGGTGAGGTAAGTTGGGATGCTTATAAGTGTATTCATAACTCACCATTCACCTCTGACAACTCGCGTTTTGTCATATCCAGGTCCGGCTTGGATTCATCTGTCAGCTTCACTTTGCCTCTCTCCTTGCGGACGATGCGGTGGAACAGGGAGATCTCCTTATCGAAGAGGAAGCGGAAGAACAATTTTGTCCAGGACTGGTGGGAATGCAGGTTGTCATAAAATCCCGGCGCCGTCGACTTGATCATGGGCAGCCTGTTCCAGGGAATGGAGGGGAAATCATGATGTTCGTTATGATAGCCCACGTTGAAGGCGACGGTATTCAACACGCCATAGTAGCTGAAGGTCTCCTGTTCTTCGTCGTGCGTGAGATAATGTTCCTGGATCCAGCGTGCGCCCAGGGGATGCAATCCCACGGAGAAAAAGAAGCTTAGCAGGAGGAAGATGATCGCCTTGGGGCCGAAGAGCATCCAGATGGCCGTGATGAAGACCGCTTCGGCGGCAAAGTTAAACGCCACCCATTTATCGAAGGGTTTGATCTCCCGGAGGCGGGAAATACGGAAGACCTGGAATACGGGATAGAACAAGAGCCAGATCACTTTGCCGATAAAATAGTTATTGATAAGGCGGGCCTCCCAGCGGTTGGGAAGGTCGGCATCGAGCTCGTGCACGCCCTGAAAGGAATGATGTTTGATATGATAGCGTTCGAAAGAAACGGAACTGGGGAAGAGTTGCGGAAGATTGGCAAGGATGCCGGCCCAACGATTGGCGGCCCGGCTCTTGAACAAAAGATGATGAGCGCATTCATGGATCATCACGAAGAGCGCATGGTCGGCAAAAGCACCCAACAGGTAGGCAGCCCCTACTACGATCCACCAGGATTGAGCGGATACCAGCCAGGACAGAACAACCTGGAAGGATACCAGTCCCAGGATCGCAAAAATGGTGTACCCATTCTTTCCGATCAGCTTGCGCATTTCCGGATGCTGCTGCAGGATCTGCCGGGTACGGGTACGATGCGGCTCCTGTTTGCCGGAATAAACAAAATCGACTCTTCTTGACATAGGTCTGTATTAGTTGGAATCTGCAATCTACAATTTTTTATCCTTTACACCCCTTATAAAACGCTAAAATAGAGCCTTGCAGGGTACGATTTTTTGTATTATTTTGGATGCCAAATCAGTACCTTATGACAACCCTAAGAACCTTTTTAGCCGGGGCGGCGCTCTGCCTGACCCAACTCGCTGGCATCAGCCAACCCGATACGGTAAAGATCAAAGAAAAAGCCTTATTTTTTGCGGACAGCCTAATTAAAGCGGACCATTACGAGTTCTGGGACGTTTATACGGCCCTTATCCCTCCCAGCGTATTGAAATACCATGGCGGCAAGGATGGGTATATCCAGCATATCAAGTCCATCCGGCCGCGATCGATCAGCGACATCGATGAGGACCCTCCCCAACTGACTGTAGTTAATATAATGACAGAGAATGACTTATGGCAATGTGTCATCCGGGAATCCCGGTTCATCCATAAGGAAGATAAGAAGCTCCATGTGACCACCTATTTTGTCGGCGAATCCAAAGACGAAGGAGAGACCTGGCGTCTTTTCGACGTGGGCTATAATAAGGTGGCCAATATCATTTATATGATGCCCGAGGTATTCGGGGACCTCCCGATCCCGGAGCATAGCATCCTTACGGAGGAGCAGGAAGTAGCCCGGGCGAAGCCCGTGTTCATACCGGCGGGGAACGTACCGAAGAAAAAGGGCGAGAAGTAGTGAGTGGTCAGTGGTGAGTGGTGAGGTAGGTTTTAGGAGGGGTGTAGGTTGGAAGAGCCATCTACGTATGCTCCGTTCGCCTTTACGAATGCGATCAATCGTCCATAGATACGGTTACCCTCCAGGATGGCCGGATTACCTGTAATGAATAATTGTTTGCGGGCCCTTGTGATAGCGACATTCAATTTCCGGTCGATGGCCTGTCCTTCATCCTCCATGCTATTCACCAGGAGGTCCAGCTGGTAGGTCCTGTTGACGCTGAAGGAATAGATAATGATATCCCTTTCCGAGCCCTGGAAGCGTTCGACCGTGTCCACATGCACTTCGTCGAGGAGGGCGATGCCGAGTTCATGGATCTTTCGGCGGATCAATGCGACCTGGTTCCGATAAGAGGTGATGACCCCGATGCTCTTTTCCGGATCGAAGGGCAGCCCGTTCTGTTCGTAAAGTTCATAGATATTCTTAACCAGGGAGGCTGCTATCTCCGCTTCGTGGGCATTGCTTTTAATGCCGCCTTCCTGATTCCTCTCCGTAGGGAAAAAAGCCAATCGCTGCGTGGCGATGAGTTCCTGCAAACCATTCCCTTTTTCATATCGCAGAAATTCCAGTGGCGCTGCCTGATGGGGCATCGGCACGGGCTCCAGCAATCCCTGGTAGAATTCTTCGTTGGGGAAGCGGGCGATGGCCGGATGCATGCGGCCCTGTTTATACAGCATACTCCAGACAGGCGATGACTTATCGGATTTATGCAAGTTATATAAGCGCTCGAAAAGCGAGTTACGCCTGTCGAAGAGACCCATGGCATTCAGCACCGGATCGGTGACCTTCGAATCCTTTTCCTTTTGCAGGACCACGGCCGGCAGCTGCTTGTGATCTCCTACCAGGATGAATTTACCGATGGCATTGGCTCCATCGGGATTTTTCGCCGACAGGATCCCGGACAAATGCGGTTCCAGGATCTGGGAAGCTTCGTCGATGATGGCGACCTGAAAATGCTTGAGCTGGAACAATTCCAGTTTACCCGAAATGGAAGCGACGGTGCCGACGAAGATGCGATACTGTTGGATCCTTTTTCTAACGGCCTTCCTTGTCTTACAATCTTCGATCAGGCATTCCAGCAATTTAGCCCGATGGCGCTCCGCACAGGAAAATTCGGAGCCGACCCGGATATAGGGAGGCTGATCCGCGGCCAGGTCCAATGCATTACAGATCTCATCGACGGCGCGGTTGGTAAAAGAGAGCAGCAGGATATTCGTCGTACCGTCACTATAAAATTCCTCTACCATGGATCGCAGCGCCAGCTTGGTCTTGCCGGAGCCCGGGGGGCCCACCAGGAGGAAATAGTCTTTCGCGCTTTTGGCTTTGTGCACGATCGACCGGATATAGTCCGAAGGATAGGTCCCGTTGAGGGTGACCGTTAGGTCCTGCACGGGCGGCCTTGCATTTAACAGCAGGTCTTTCCGGTCGCGGTTGGCGTGCAGGAAGGCAAAGAGCCCGCGATACATGGCATTATAGGAAGAGTCCAGGTGATCGTGTTCGATGGCGTAGCAGCAATCGGATAACAAGACGGACTGCTGGTTGCGCTGCCGGTAGCGAAGGCGTACCGTGATCTCGTCCCGGTGGAGTCTTTCGATGGCGCCTTTGAAGGTCTGCTTGTTGGTGACGTCGTCGTCATCGCTGTTGCGCTCGTAGAGTACGATGATATCGCCCTGCCGGAAATTATGCAGGTAGTCGTAGTCTTCGGCCGGTATGCGGAAGCGGATCCTATGCTGGGCCCCTTCCCGGTCGTTCTCCAGGATCCTGAGACCGAAGAGGATCTCGCCGGCCTCCTTTTTTTCGTCCAGGGAAGAATGCCAGAGGGAGGAGAAGCCTTTGTCATAATCCATGCCGCCGGCCTTGGAGATGTAATGCTCTTTGGTGACGAAGGTATAGAGGCTGAAAAAATAGCTGAGCTCTACCGGTGTGGCCCGCTGGAAGTAGGACTGAAATTTTTCGATGGCGGGGATGATATAATTTTCAATGAAAACGGGATTGCCTTTCTGTTCGGTGATCAGGGTAGCCGGTGAGATCGCATCGAGGAGCGTTTGCGCCTGTCTTCCTGTTTCGTCGAAGGCGATCTTTCGTTCATTGGCGACGACGTGATTGCGGAGATCCAGGATCATCTTGATAGCATTCATAAAGGGATCGGCGGGGCGGAGGTTGGCGTCCCTGTCCGTATACCGGGAATAGAGGACGAAGGTCCGCAGCTTATTAAAGTCGGCGCCCAGCACTTTCTGGATCATGATCTGGTAGAGGAAGGCCTGGGCCCGGTGATTTTTGGAGATAAGCCGCGTATTCGTGTCGGGGAAGGGGGCTTTGCCCGACTTGAGCTCCACGACGAACTGCCCTCCTGCCCGCGATTTGAGTTCCAGGAAATCCAGTCTTCCCTGTATGCCCAGCTGCTCGCATATAAAACTCGGTTCGATGATGCCATTCTCTTTATCGATGCTGTTCTGCGGGAAGATCTCGGTGACGACGCGCCTGATATTCTGGAAGTGCAGTTTCGTGTCCCGGAAGAAGGCCGCCTCGTTTTCCTTGTTAACGAGATCGGTGCAGGTAGAGAAGTCGAATGGGGCCGAATGGAAAGCCGCCCTTACGGCATCCTCATAATTGACGGATCGCCCGTTCGTCTTGTCTTCGTTCACGAATTCATCCAGGAAAAGGTTGGCCACCTGTCCCAGGAGGGAATGGCGGGTATTCACTAAAGGCGTCAGCTTATTCTGTAAAAAGTTCAGCGGGTGGCTACCATACTCCTTCATGCATTCGGCCAGGGAGCTTGTATCGACGAGGTAGTCCGGCTCGAGTATGATGATGCGGGGGAAATAGATGCCGTTCTCGTCTATGATGATATCCAGCAGATTGACCTGGCTGCCTTCCTTCAGCAGTGCGATCGTAGGATTGAATTCCTCGTTGATATCCCGGACATGATGCCGGACCTTCAGGGGGTCTTCCGTGGGCGTATCTTCATCCTGGACATAGATGAACTCTTCGTCTACCGAGATCACTTCCACGCGGGCCCTGGGCAGCTCCGTCCCCGTTATCCTTTTACGATCGTAATGGTCTTTCAGGGGCAGCTGCCGGGCCAGCTCAGCAGGCACGGGCAGGTTGTAAAAGTGCGCGAGAATATGGCTGAAGGCTTTAAGGTCCTGGAGGTATTCTTCTTCGGAAGGGCGCAGGCCGCCATGGGCCACGGCATTGGCGTTGACGCGAAAACAATTGATCTGCCAGGTCCGGCGGCGGTCGAGGCGGGTCTTTTTACAAACGAAGTTCAGCCGGGAGAAGAGGCTGGAGAAGCGGGTGGTCTCTTCGAGCGTGAGGTCCCTGCAAACCCTTTCCAGCAGGCCGCGGAGCCGGGGATATTTCTCCGCCGGGCTGCCCTGGCCGTTATGATATTCCATCAGCTCCCCGAAAAATTCCTCGCCCTTCCTGTTCATAAAGCGGGCATTTTTTCCAGGGGCCGGATGCGGATATTCCTGTAAAAGACCTCCGCCCCTTCGGACTGCACCTGTATGCTGCCCTTTGTGAGCGGAGAAAGAGTACCCTTATCGGATTGACGGGAGTGAAGGAGGACCATCGTCACCACGCCGTTGATGACGTGCATGCTGGTGTCGCCGTGGCAATAGAGGTCGATCGTGTTCCATTGGCCCGAAGGCTTTTCTCCGTCCTTCGATTTGACGCAATGGCGGCCGGCAGGGCTGTCGCCGCTGAAGGTCCGCAAGGTCCCGGCGGGATCATAGACCCAATCTCCTTTTTCATTCTTTGCCGACTGCACGTCGAAGGTCCCTCCGGCGCATCCCCAGTAGTCGCCGCAGCTGCCCTCCTCTATCTGGAATTCCTGGGAGCGCATCCAGGCGCCCCAGTCCGCGCCATAGGGCCCGACGGAATGATAGAGGAGGCCGCTGTCCCTTTTCTTGTCCTTCTTCGGAGGCCATTTTATCGCGCCCCATTTGAAGTCCAGCTGCAGGTGATAGTTCTCGTATTCCTTTTTCGTGGAGATGGCGCCCGCGATCTCTCCGGAGATCCGTATGGCGGGGCGGCCGTCCTCTTTCACGACCGTGAATACATGCTGCGGATCCCTGTTCAGCCCGATGGCCTCCCCGGTATTCTTATCCGTGGCAGGGTCGTAACGCTGGCCCAGGTAGGTATTCCAGCCCTCCAGGTCCTTTCCGTCGAAAAGGGAGGTCCAGGAATTTTTTTCGGCCGGGGGCGGCATATAGCCGGGCAGGATGAAGAGCAACAGCAGTAAAGAAAAGAGTTTATAGATAGGCAAACGATTGTATATGTTCATATGGAGGGAGGGCTGATTTTATATAAATGTACAGCATGCAACGGTAATTTGAATGATTTTGTCAGTTGGAAAAAGCCCCCCGTTTTATGAGAAAAATATCCTTCCGCCTGCTCTCCTGCCTGCTCGCAGGGATCGCTGTGCTCCTGTCGGTAGCCGGTTGTTATAAAGTGGCGCCGGCCACCACCAAGACCTATACATATACGCTCTACACTCCGATCACGGAAATGAAGTCTACCTATCTCGCCGCGATCAACGGCGACCCCGCGAAAAAGATCGACTCGGCCGGTAAGATCTTCCGTAAGGACCCCTGGATCTTTTTAAACGATGTCGATGAAGGCATTCATATTATCGACAACAGCGATCCCCGGCATCCTCAGCAGGTAGCATTTCTTTCTATTCCGGGCAACCAGGAGATCTCGGTGAGAGGGAATACGCTGTATGCGGATATGTACGGGGACCTGCTGGCGATCGATATTACCGATCCGCTGCATGCAAAGGTCAAGGGCTATGCTTATAATGTGTTCAAGCAAAGAGCCTTTGTCCATGGATATTCGACGGACAGCCTGCATGTGATCGTCGGATGGACAGAGAAGGATACGACGGTGACCGTGACCGTCTCCAACTATGGCTGCCGGAATTGTATGTATGACATGCTTACTGTCCCCGGGCAGATGTACGCTGCCGCCGCCGCCGCCTCTTCCGACAAATCCACCGGCATCGGTGGCTCCACGGCGGGAATGACCCTGATCGGCGACTATATCTATGCCATCGGGGAGCCGCACAGCCTCACCACACTGGCACTGGGTCCTAACGGTGTTCCCTCCACTCTGGCCACCCAATTCGTCGGCTTTGACCTGGAAACGATCTTCCCCTTCCAGGATAAGCTCTTCCTGGGTTCGAAGCAAGGGGTTTATATGTACCAGATCAGCAATCCTGCCACCCCTCTCGCCATCGGGCAGTTCAGCCACGGGCGGGCCTGCGATCCCGTCGTGTCGGATGGGGACTATGCCTATGTCACGCTGCGGACGGGCACCAGCTGCGGAGGGGCCGACAATGAGCTGGATGTAGTAGATGTGAGAGATCCGGCCCATGCCGTCCTGGTAAAGTCCTATCCCATGGTCACCCCGCAGGGATTGGGCAAGGATGGCAACCTCCTGTTCGTCTGTGATGCGGGCCAGGGCGTACGCCTCCTGGATGCCAGCAATCCCCAGGCCCTGCAAACGATCGGTAAGATCGGGGCTGGCAGCCCCACGGACGTGATCGCCGCCGGCAATCGTCTGCTGGTAGTGGATAAGACGGGTTTTTCCCAGTACGACTATAGTAATAGCCGTCAAATTGACCTTTTAAGCTATTATTCCACCCAAAAAGGGAGTAACTAAAAAATTCATCTAAGTCCCACTAAGGGTAATACATCATTATCCATTAAAGTTTGATCCTAAAGAGTCAATTAGAGGGGAGCCGGAAGGGGCTCGTATCCCTCCCGCGGTGTAGATTTGTGTTTTCATAGGATAAGGTTTAATGGTTAAAACACTTTGATTAGTACAATCCCCGGTATTCTTACCGGGGATTTTTGTTTTATGGCTTTTTCTTCTTCGAGGGGTCGAGAATGCCGGTATCCGACAGCCAGTCGGCCAGGCGCTGGGGCCAGCCCTTGACGGACCGGAGGTTCGACCGGTAGCCCATATTAAAGCCGTGATTCCCCTGCGCGAGGATATGCGCTTCCACGGGGACCTTCGCTTCGCGGTACTTTTCCAACAATTGTATCACCGGCAGGGAACAGCATTCGTCGTCATTGGCGGCTATCAGGAAGGCGGGAGGCGCATCGAAAGGTACTTTGGCCGGTACGCCCAGCGGGCCGGGGTAGACCGAGATCTGGAAGTCCGGGTGGCCGTTGAGGCGGTCGACGGGATCGGGCGCCTGTGGGTCTCCCTTGCCGGGAGCATAGGAGAGCAGGGATACGACCTCGCCTCCCGCCGAGAATCCCATGATCCCCACCCGGGCCGTATCGATCCCCCATTCGGCCGCCCTGCTGCGCACGAGGCGCATGGCGCGCCAGGCGTCCTGCCTCGCCTCTTTTTCCAGGGTATAGCGTGAATGCTCTTCCCGCATCAGGCGGTATTTGAGCACGAAGGCGGCGATCCCCAGGCTATTGAGGAAGAGGGCAGGATCGCGCCCTTCCGCATTGATCACCAGGAGGCGGTGGCCCCCACCGGGGCAGATGACCACGGCGGCGCCGGTGGCTTTGTCTTTCGGCGGCAGATAGGCGGTGATGGAAGGGTTGTGGATATTCTTCACCCAGTAGTCGTCCTTCGCCTCTTCGGGCTCATTGCGCCTGTTCTCGAATCCGGGGGCGCCATTGGGCCAGAGATGGATGACGCGTGGGGAGTCCTGGGAGAGAGCAGCGAGTGGGAGGAGGAGGATCGTGAGTAGTGAGTGGTGAGTAGTGAGATAAGTGCGCTGCGCGAGGGAACGCGCGCAGCGCCAAATGAGGTTAGGGAGGGAGGAAAGGCGGGCTGGCATAGCTATTTAGTTTGTTTAAAGCTACCGAAAATTGCAACAGCGAAACAATAAACAAAGGGGTGTCACCCCCTAATTACCGCTCTTAAATCCCCGCATCCGCTCTTGGAACAATTCCGCCGATCAACCAGCTATATTGGCGTTCAGACCCATATTTTGCCGCTTATCACACATACTTTACCGATTATGAAATGAAAAATACCGTCCATGCGGGATGTACTAACGGGGAGGGTCGGCCCGGACTATCTTTACTCCATCAAACCAAAAGAGAGTTATCTCTCACTAACATGAACGCAAATACGGAGTTTATCTTTTCGCCGAAAGGCCTGGGGGAATTTAGCCCTTCGGCGAAAAAAGCGAATGATGGGCCTTCGGCCGTCGGACCTGTGGTCCGCCCTGCTACCCCCCTACTTCTTGAAAGGGTAAGGCCACCGGAAATCTCCCTTCTCTAAAAATTTCCCCGGAAAAATTTCAACCGCATCGGCATCCGACGTTTTCCAACGTCCAATGACCCTTCCTTTTGACCCTGTTTTTTCAACGTCCACAACATGAAAAAGTTATTGTGGGTAGCAGTGATCCTGCTCACCCTGGTACTATCCATCATTTATCGCCAGCTGACAGCGGCCTGCCATCGGAAGGCCTGTCTTCAAAAGCCTTCCGTTCCCATCCTTGTGCAGGAGAACCTGATCCTTGGTTCCCTGCTGATCCAATAGACCATCAGGCGATCTCCCGGGCCGTATAACCGTCAACGGTTGTACATGGCCGTGGCATGTCCTGCCGTATCCTGTCCGCGCCCGATCCGCGCCATTTAATAAGGCAATCATATTCCTAACTATAAACAACCACTACTATGGCCAGACTAGGTAAGAAGATCCTGTCCGCTTTTATAGAGACCGGCGAAGACAGCGACAATAGAACGACGCCCGACGCAAGGGCGGCGCAGAACGGGCAAGATCCGGCTGCCCGGGAAGATCTTTCTCCTGCGGGAAATGCAGGGGGCGGAACCGGCAGCAAGTTCAGGGAATATTTCGACCGGCTGTTCTCCGATGCGAATATCCCCGGACCGGATTATTACGAGTTCTCGAAAATGATCGAAGCCATGCGGGCGATCCCTGACGAACAAGCCCGGTACTATGCCGCCTTCGCGGGCTTGCAGGCGCAGGGCCTGGACAGGCAGAAGCTGCTGTCCACGGCCGCCGATTATCTACGCATCCTGGAGACGGATGCGGCGAATTTCCGCCAGACGGTGGATACCGCTCTGCAGGAAAAGGTGCAGGGTAAAAAAACGGAGATGGAAGAGAAGACCCGACGCATCCAGGCCCTCACGCAGGAGATCGGCAACCTGCAACAGGAGATCGCCGCATTGCAGTCGGTGGTAAAGGAGAACGAAGAAAAAATAGAGGCCAGTTCCGGCGGCTATGCCCGGGAAAGCGCCGGGCGCAAGGACCAGATCCTCGCAGACATCGAGAATATCAACCATTTTATACACTAAATCAAAAACTAAATGACCATGAACAACTTAATTCAAAAAACAAAAACACCCGGCTGGTGGAGCGAGCCGAAAAATATCGCCACCGCCCTTATCGGCATCGCCCTCTTCGGGGGGCTGGCTTATGGTTTCCTCACCTACGTATTGCCCTGGCTGGTGACCGTGACCTGGAACCTGGTCAACCTCATCATCGGCGGCGTGGTGGCAGGCTTCCTCCTGCTGACCATCACCAACCGGAAGTTCTGGAGAGCCCTGAAATATTTTTCAGAGTTCATCGCGAACTATTCCATCGGATTGGCCATCGAGCTGAACCCTTTCAATATCCTGCAGGCCAAGATCGACCAGGGTTATAAGGACCGGAACACCCTGTTCCAACAGTCGGGCCGGCTAAAAGGCAAACAGAGCGAACTGATGGATAAGCTGAAGGATAAAGAAAAGGAATTGCAGCTGAATATCCAGAAGGTGAAGATCCTTCAATCGGAAGGGGGACAGAACCGGCAGATCGACCTCTATGCCAATAATGTCATCCGCTGCCGGGAATACATCGACAATGTAACACCCATCGTCGGCGACCTGAACAAGCTGACCGGCTTTGCCGACGCGGCTTACGAAGAAAGCGGCATCATGCTGGAAGACGCCAGGCTGGACCTGGAAGCGAAGAAGGACCTCTATTATTCCGTCACCACCGGCTTATCCGCCGTCACCAGCGCCATGAAGGCCTTCAAGGGCGACGACGAGCTGAACCAGGATGCGGAGAAGGCCCTGGCCCTTTTGAAAGTAAGGATCGGCGAAAAGATCGGTCATATCAAATCGGCCATCTACGTCACTTCCCGTTTCATGGACGACAAGTCGCTGGAGGATAAAGCGAAGTCCGCGCAGGCCGTCGAGCTTATCAAGGGTTTCGACCTGGGCTCCGACTTCAACTATGCCGGATCGGCGCTGAAGGCGAATGCGGATACAGGAAGGCTGAAAGGCGTGAAAGTGCCGGATAGGTATAAGGGGCTGTTGGATTAGGGAGTGGTCAGTGGTGAGTGGTGAGGTAGGAGCGTGAGTAGTGAGGTATGTTATTAAATGTTTTTTAAACCAGTTAAAACAAATTTATATGTCACTTAAATTAAAACCCGCAGGAAAAATCTTAGTTATCGCCGCCGTCGTTACGGTAGGTATATTCAGTGTCAAATGGTACCAGGGCCGCCCCAAGAAAGCAGGCGAAGCCGTCGAGATCGGCAAGGTCGTGCTGCCCGACGCACCGGAAGCATCCCTTAGCGGCAATGCCGTTCAGCTGCCTTTGCCCTCCGACGCCAATGCCGTCAACGGTGGTACGCAGATCACCTGGGAGCGCATGGCATGGAACAGCCAGTTCTCCGGTATGTATGCCAACGGTGGCGTACGTACGACCAAGGGCTCTCTTTTCGATCAATTCCGACTGGATGTGTCCTATCTGCGCCAGGACGATTGTAATAAGCAAATGGCCGACCTGGTAAAGTTCGCCGGGGAATACAAGAACAACCCCAATACGCCCGGTGTGCTGATCACCTTCATGGGCGACGGGATGCCGGCCTTTATGACCTCCCTGTCCAAGGAGATGGAACCCCTGGGTCCGGAATACCAGCCCATTATCTTACCGATCGCCCACGGCAAATCCTATGGCGAGGACCAGATCATGGGCCCGCTCAGCTGGAAACAGGACCCTCATGCCGCCATCGGTAAATGCGTGGCCGGGGTCTTGCGCGACGGCGACGTCAATATCCTTTTGAAATGGGCCGGCGACAACGGTATCCGGGTGAACCCCGATGAGACGACCTATGACGCCGGCGCCATCAACCTTATCGCTGCTAACGATTTTTTGGACGCTCCGAATAAATATATCACGGGATATACGGAAAAGAGGAAGATCGTAGCCAATGGCAAGACCACCGGCGTCGATACGACCGTAGGCGTGGACGGCGTCGCCACCTGGACGCCCGGCGACGTGAACATCGCCACCAAGAAAGGAGGATTGGTGACCATCGCCAATACCCGGCAATATGCTTCGCAGATGCCCAACCAGACCATTGCCGTCAAGAAATGGGCCTATGACCATCGCACCGACGTCGAGAACATGATCATCGCTCTCGCCCAGGCAGGCGACCAGGTGCGTTCCTTCAGCGGCGCGAAGAGATTCGCGGCGGAGATCAGCGCGAAGGTCTACCAGGAGCAGAACGCGGATTACTGGCTCAAGTATTTCAACGGGGTAGAGGAGAAGGATATCCGCGGCATGAAGGTAACCCTGGGTGGCAGCGCCGTATTCAACCTGCCCGATATGGCCAATACCTATGGCCTGGGCCTCGATAAAGTGGACCGCTACAAAGCCGTCTACAATACGTTCGGCAACCTGATGGTGAAGATGTACCCTTCCATCATGCCCAGCTTTATGCCCTATGAAAAAGCAGTGGACAAGTCCTTCCTGCTGACCGTCCTCTCGAATCACCCCGAGCTGCTGGAGGGGAAGGTGCTCGAAACGAAGTATGCCGATAAGATCACGGAAGCCGTCTCTTCCAAATCTTATAGCATCGAATTCGAAACGGGCTCGGCCGTGATCCGACCGGCCTCCTACCGGCTGCTGAACGAGATCTTCGAATCGGCCGTCGTAGCCGAAGGCCTAAAGATCGGGGTGTACGGCCATACCGATAATGTCGGCGCCGACGTCACGAATATTCCCCTTTCCGAAAAGAGAGCGGAAGCCGTCCGGGACTGGCTCCGGGATAAGGGATTGAAGGAAAGCCGTATCGAAGCGAAGGGTTTCGGCGCCGCCAAGCCCCTGGCCGATAACAGCACGGCCGCCGGCCGCAGCCGCAACCGCCGGGTAGAGATCGTATTGGGCGAGTAATTATTCATGGGGTAGGAGACTAGGATGTCTCCTACCCTTCTTAAACTTTTTTTATGTTCAAACCATTTGAAAAGATAAGTCGTCGGAATTTTATGATCATGGTCCTTTCGCAGGCTGCTTTTGCACTGCTGGTATGGCAGCTCAGCGGCGGCGGGCTGATCCCCCCACCGTCGAAGATAGCCGGGGCCCTGGGTCGGCTGCTGACCTCCCGGCTCCTGCTGGATAATATCCTGGTGAGCCTTTTACTGACCTTGCAGGCCCTCTTCTATTCCGTGCTGATCACCCTGGTATTCGCCTACCTGTCCGTCGTACCTTTCTTCAACAGCCTCGCGCAGTTCATCGTGAAATGCCGCTATCTGACCCTGACAGGCCTGATCTTTATTTTCACCCTGCTGACGAAGGATGGCAGCCAGCTGAAGCTGTCCCTGCTGGTATTCGGCATCGTCCCTTTCTTCACCACTTCCTTTCTCGCCGTGATCCTGGGCATTCACCGGCAGGAGTTCGAGCTCTGCCAGACCCTGGGTTATAACCGCTGGCAAAGTCTCTATGAGGTGATCATCGTGGGCAAGGCCGACCAGGTGTTCGAGATCGTACGCCAGAACTTCGCTATCTCCTGGATGATGATCACGATGGTGGAAGGTTTGAATATGAGCGAGGGCGGCATCGGGGCCCTGCTGATCAAGTACAATAAATACAATGACCTCACCAATGTGCTGGCCCTGCAAGTGGTGATCTTCGGCATCGGGCTTTGCTTCGACTATTTACTGGGGAGATTGCGGCATTGGCTGTTCCCTTATACGAATCTTTAAATACTACTACTATGACCCCTTATACAAAAACGAAGGACCTGTTGCTGGCGGAAAATGTCCATCTCTATTATGACGACAAATGCATCCTGCACGATATCAATTTCAGGATCAGGGACATCGTGCGTCCCGGCCTGCAACAGGGTCAGGTCGTCTCGCTGATCGGGCGCAGCGGTATCGGCAAGACGCAATTGTTCCGCCTCCTGTCGGGCTTGCAAAGCCCCAGCTCCGGCACGATCCGGATCGGGCAATGGTCCAATAAACTGCCCAAAGAAACGGATGCCGCCCACCCGGGGCGGGATATCATCCAGCCTTACCGCGTCGTGCGCCCCGGGGATATGGGCGTTATCTTCCAGAACTATTATCAGTTCGGCTGGAGGACGGTAGAGCATTCCCTCCTGCTGGCGGCCCGGCAGAACAGGGATCTGGCAGGCATCGAGAAAGGAACGATCTCACAGTATGCCGCACAGTTCGACCTTACGGATGTATTGCACCGCTATCCCTCCCAGCTATCGGGGGGACAGCAGCAGCGGGTGAGCATCATCCAGCAATTGCTGAAGGGATCGGATTTCCTGTTACTGGACGAGCCTTTTTCCGGTCTGGACGTCTGCGTACTGGACAAGGTGGTGAATTTGCTGTTACAGGTATCGCTTTCCAATGAGCTGAAGACCCTGATCATCGTTTCGCACGATATCGCCACCGCCGTGGCTATTTCGGATACGGTGTTCATCCTGGGTAAGTCCGCCGGTAAGGAAGGGTCGACGATCGTACGGGAGATCGACCTCGTGGAAAGGGAGCTGGCCTGGAACAGGGATGTGAGGAAGAACCCGGAGTTTGGTAAGACGATAGAGGAGATCAAGGGGTGGTTGTAGGGGAAATGTGCCAGCAAAGTAAAAGATTTGAAACATCTCAATTAAGTCATTGAATATTAATCCTCCGTTTCCATAGTGTGGTTCAGCATCCGATTGACATAATAATCTATCCTATCTTCAGATTTTTTACTTTTATTCGGAAATGCTTTATGAATATCTTCTTTTGATATATACCCATTTTGTAAAGCATATCTAAAGTAGAAATAAAATCCCTTCATTACGGATTCAATATAATGAACTGTTACTGAACTGAGTGAAAGACCCATAGTTCGTATATGCCTATAGATAGAAATTTCGTCAAAATTATCTCTATTTTTTAAAGATTCAGATATTACTTTTCTCACAATATAAGGGGGTATAAATCGTCCTGCAAATAGCGATAATCCTGTAATATCAATATAATTTTCAATTACAATACCGTACGTGCGACAATGAATAAATGAAGATTCTCTGAAAACGACATTACGAAATATAGTTCTCTTAAATCGACACATTGTAAATAAACAATTCTTAAAATATAAGTTATCAAAAATTGCATCAGAGAAATCAATTCTATTCAAATCTAGATTTGACATAAATCTATTATCGTCTCCTTTTAAAATAACGCCTCTGAAGTGCTTTCTTACCCATACCGGAGAAGAATTTTGTAGCAATTTCAAAACAACTTTAGCATCAGCTTTACGAATAAAAAATGAAGAGTCGGTATTTTGCAAAATATTTCCTGCAATTAAAGCTAAATACTTTTCCAAAAAGATTGATTCAAGGTAATTGTGGTTTGCTATAAATGCAATTTCATTGTCGATTAACGAAGTAGATGTTTTTATTTTAGAGAGGGTCGATATTTTCTCCGAATTTATAATCTCTTCACACAAATCAATTGTCTTATTTAGTATTGATTGATTTAAACACCAGTTAAGAATTAAGGATTCAGGTATTTCATTTGCATCAATGGATACATTCGCCCTTCCATACCATTGATAAAATAAATGATCTGAATATAATTTTTTATTATTTTTTGATATTGAGATGGACGCAAATAGAGGCACGAGAAGTTTTCGTTTCTCGATTGTTGCTGAATCAGACGTCGAAACAGCTGTTTCTTTTAAGAGTGTCAAAATTTCTTCCAAAAAACCAATTGTCTGACCCGTTGGCATACCTACCTTTAGTTTTGCAATCACAAATTCAATGTCCCTAGATCTATCAAGTGCACATTTAATTAATACTTTAATATAATATTCGGCTAACAATATTTCTGCAAAGGATTGATGTTGAAAATGAAGTAAACTATTATTTTCTCCAAAATAAGAGTGAGATAAAAAATGAATGTCACTACCTCCATCCTTATGGTACTTATCAATAACTTC